>JGI10211J34971_10002600_pt1 | contig 14651 bp, 5 predicted proteins | sample Etolagsediment_FD_34971 | JGI IMG/M metagenome (IMG submission 34971) | reverse complement strand
TTACGTGATTGATTGGCAAAACTATTCGAAAGCCATTCCGCCTTTTTTTGATAATAAATTCGTAAATCTTCATTATTGTCATGATATACTGATAGCGTGAGGTAATACATAACTTTGCCTCCTTCGAAACCAATTTCTTCTGCGAGACTTAACGCTTGCCTTGTGGTAACAAAACCTTCTTTTGCCTGACCATTATAAAAATGCAGACGTGCCAGTTCATTCAGTAACCTGACTGTTTCAATATTTTCCTTTGGATTGGAATTAATCAGGTTTTGAATGCTGTCAACTTGATGTGTAAACTGCTTCTCATTTTGTGCGAAAGTAAACGAACCATACATGAGCAGCAAAAGGTTTATGAATGCAAATTTTCTTTTCATTTCGTATAGGGCATTTTAATGATAAATTCGGAGCCATTCCCGCTTTCTGTTTTAAGGCTTATTTCCCCGCCATGCCCTTTTGTTATAATATCATAACTTATGCTTAGTCCCAGCCCGGTTCCTTCGCCGGTTGGTTTGGTTGTGAAAAAAGGTTGGAATATTTTACCCTTAACATCCTCAGGAATCCCATTTCCATTATCGCTTACGCTGATTTCAACTCGATCACCCATATTTCTCGTTGCAACGGTTACGGTGGGTTTGTAATTTTCGCCGTTTTCAAACCCTGACAGTCCCGCACGTGCGGGATTAATCCCTGTCAGGGTTCTTTCCTGAACGGCGTAAAAAGCGTTGTTGATCAGGTTCAGTAAAACCCGCCCAATATCCTGAGGCATCACTTGGATTTTTGGCAAGTCAGGATCAAAATCTGTTTTGAAATCAGCATTGAAGGATTTGTCTTTGGCTCTTAATCCATGATAGGACAACCTTAAATACTCATCCGCCATAGTATTGATGTCGGTGGGTTCTTTTGTACCATTGCTGCTCCGGCTGTGCTGAAGCATGCCTTTTACGATGGCATCGGCGCGCTTGCCGTGATAGCTGATTTTTTGCTCGTTTTCTTTTAGGTCTTTCGCGATAGCTTTTACTTCATTATAGTTTCCTTTATCCACTTCATCGCTCAATTCATCAATCAATTCTGAATTTACTTCCGAAAAATTATTGACAAAATTTAAAGGGTTTTGAATTTCGTGGGCAATACCTGCGGTGAGTTCACCTAAGGATGCCATTTTTTCAGATTGTATGAGTTGAGATTGAGTAGTTTTAAGTTCGTGGTATGCTTTTTCAATCTCTTTTGCCTGGGCAAGTTCCCTGATTTGCGCTTTACGTCTTTCAATCCGGATAAGCCGTTGTTTTTGGAAACGATCTGCCATTAATACCCCACAGATAAATAATAAGCCATAAATACCATAAGCCCACCAGGTTTGCCACCAGGGGGGAAGAATGGTAAAGCTGAATTCAGCAGGTTTACTCCATGTCCCATTATGTATTTTGGACTCCACTTTAAAAGTGTACATACCCGGTGATAGGTTAAAATATGTTTTTGAAGTAGAGATATCCTTATTATAAACCCAAAAATTATCTGCTCCCTGTAAAATGTACCTATAGGCGATCTTATCCCTGTTGAGTACACTTAGGTTGGTATAGCTGAACTTTAAGGAATTCTGGTTGTAGGGAAGTTTGAGCCCCAAAGGCATTCTATAAGGTAAGGACAGGCTATCCCATTGGAAATTATTTTTAAAAACATAGCCTGAATCCGGTGGAAGTGTATTTTTCGTAAAAACTTGTTTGCCACCGCCGGACAACAGCGTGTCTGCTGTTTCAAAAAAGGGCAGAAATGCTGCATTACTTTCGAAGGAAGGGTTCTCATCCAGGATACGCAACCCGGTAATAGAAACCGAACATGTCGTGGTATCTGTCAACGGATCCTGCGTTAGAATAGTCAACTTATCCCGGGGCGAGGTACCAAACCAAAGTTGCCCGTTTTTCCGGAGTAAACCCGCATTTCGTTTATAGTCGTTTGATGGAAAGCCTTGCGCTTCAGCATACCTGAAAAAATCCCAGGGAGTATTTTGATCAGATGGAGGGGTTACCAGGATAAGTCCGTTTACACTACCAATGTACACAGTCCCTTCCTTTTCGCGTAAATCGTAGAGTTCATCCGGAATAAGGCCTTCTGCTTCACCCAGGTTGGTGATGGTTTGATTGACAGGATCAATAACCGAAAGACCATCCGTTGTTGCCACCCAAAATTTACCATCCTCTCTCTGCATCATTTTCATGATATTGTTATGGCACAAACCTTCTTGTTCCCGTAAATTTTGGATGGTGTTTTTATCGGGGTCAATAATAGCCAGACCATTATCTGTACCCAGCCAGTAACGTCCTGATCCATCAACTTCAATAAAAATAACCCTTCTGCTATCCAAATGAGGAGATAAGCCCGGGAGCATTTTTAAACTGTTTGTTTCCGGATTGTACACCGCTAATCCATTTAAAGAGCTTAACCAGTAGGCCCCTGATTCATCCTTTAAGGCACCAAATACGCGGTTTACCAGATTTACATCATCCAGATATCGGGTTATTACATTTTCGATTCGGTCAATTAAATAAAAACCGTGTATGCCATCGACGAAAACTTTATCCTCTTCTATTTCCTTGATGCAAGAAATTCTATTGTTAGCTGAATTATTATATACTATGGACTGACCGATTGTTTTAATGGTTCCTGTTGAAGGATTATAAATATCTATGTTGTTTCGTGAACCCATCCAAATATTTCCCCGATGATCTTGTTCGAAACTCCAGATTTCGCTACTGGTCAAACCATTCAAAACGTCGAGATGCTCGGGCAAAGGCCCATCCGGGTCTATCAGCAGAATACCCTTAGTAAGCGTACCGATCCAGATTACACCCTTTGCATCTTTCATTACACAGCCAATTTTTTGAGGTAAACTAACAGGACTATTTGTGACAATTGTTTTCATCTGAGTGCGATCTTTACTGAGCACCTTTATGGTATCATTTTTTATCATCCATAACCTTCCCTGATTATCCTCCTCATATAAACGCGCATTCCCATAATACCCATTTCTTTCGTCTATGGTAGTGGCTGTTTTTTTTGCTAATGAAATGGCCAGGGCTCCATTACCGTTAGATAACCACATCCTGTGATCTGAATCCTGAAAAAAATGACCAGGGCCAAGATTCAAGATGTCTGTATAGTTTTCCCGGTTTTTATCCATAACACTTAATACGTTTTGGCCGCTACTAAGATGACCGAGCCAAATATTGTGGTTATAATCCTCGATTAACCGAAACCCTCTTTCAAATCCGGGATTGGCGATTCGCCGCAAATGCTTCATTTCACTATCCATAACCCAGGTGGCTTTCTGCCATTCTATCATCCACATTTTATTCCGAGAATCACAAAGCAGGGTAAGGATGGTCTTCTTCGACAGAAAATGGGTTTCAGTTCTTTTCTTGAAATCCAACACATACACGCCATTACTTCCGGTGGCCACCCATAGTTTACCATCATGGTCCAAAGCAATATCCCAGATGTTTCTGTAATCATAGATATATGAATCTTTGCCATCGTATAAACACAGTCCACCTTCGAATGTGGCAATCCAATAGCTTCCGTCTTCATTCTGAAGCACTTTTCTGATTTCGTTCGAGGGCAGCCCCTCACTTGATGAAAGCTGCAACATACCTGAAGAGGTTCCATTCAGGATACGTGGTTTGTTCATTCTGGTGACCAGCGGTGCGGGAAGGGTGGATGTTTTCTTTTCAACCGCAACGGTGTCAAATTCCAGGGGAATCTTCTTCTGAGGATCATAATCCAATGGAGATTCTTCGATTGGTAACTTTAAATCTTTGAATTCATTAATACTAAAAGGTCGAACAGGTAATTTATCGATATCCAGCGGGTAAGTTTTCGGAGCAGGAATACTATCAGTATCCACAATTTCCCATTCGATGGCTTTTGGAGAAGTAAGTTCAAATGATTTGGTTACCGGAGCTTTGAAAGCTGCTGGGTCATGGTCATGCAGGTCTCTCGCCGGCCGATTACAAGAAGTAAGAGCCGCAAGAATAATTATCCCGATGAAATGTGTATAATAGTTGTTTCTCATGCTGTTTTTAGCTTAAATGATTCGTTTAATTACCGCGCTGGTAAAATGATTTTAAATTCAGTCCCGTCCCCCGCCTTACTATTAACTTTGATTTCTCCGCCATGCGCTTTCACAATATCGTAGCTCAACGACAATCCCAATCCGGTTCCCTGGCCGGTTGGTTTAGTAGTGAAAAAGGGTTGGAATATCTTGTCTTTATTTTTTTCAGGAATGCCCGGGCCATTGTCTTTTACGCGAATTTCAATTTTGTCTCCGAGGTTTTTGGTGGAGACGGTTACTTTTGGATTGTAGGATTTTTTCTGGTCTTTTAAACCTGACAGGTTTTTGCCAAAGGCATCACCATGGGACAAACCTGTCAGGTTTCTGTCGTGAACGGCGAAAAAAGCATTGTTGATCAGGTTCAATAAAACCCGGCCAATATCCTGCGGAATAACTTCGATTTTGGGAAGTTCAGGATCGAAATCGGTTTTAAAATCAGCATTGAAGGATTTGTCTTTAGCTCTTAATCCATGATAGGATAGCCGTAAATATTCATCCGCCAAAGCATTGATGTCGGTTGGCTCTTTTTGCCCTGTGCTCGCTCTTGAATGCTGCAGCATGCCTTTTACAATGGCATCGGCTCGCTTGCCGTGGTGATTTATCTTTAAACCATTTTCTTTGATGTCATTTGAAATTTCGATGGCATCATCAACATTTCCGGCTTTCAATTCCTCCTGCAATTCATCAACCAACTCATTATTTACCTCCGAAAAATTATTGACGAAGTTCAACGGATTCTGTATTTCGTGGGCTATTCCGGCAGTGAGCTCACCAAGCGAGGCCATCTTTTCGGACTGGATAAGCTGGGATTGTGTTTGTTTCAACTGATGATAAGCCTTTTCGATTTCTTTGGCCTGAGCCAACTCTTTGTCGCGGGCCAGTTTTTGCTGTTTTTCGAGCAAGCGACGTCGCATGAACCGATTAAAACCAAAAATCAACAGCAAAAATAAAATGCCATAAAGGGTATAAGCCCACCAGGTAAGCCACCATGGCGGATTTATTGTGAAACTTAAAGTTACCGGCTCCTTGTTCCATACTCCATGACTATTGGCCGCTTTTACTTTAAATGTATAACTTCCGGGTGGCAGGTTAAAATAATAGGCAGACCGTTGATTCCCAACTTCACGCCATGATTCATCATAATTCTCCAAACTAAAAGCGAATTTATTTTTTATTGGATCATCGTATTGGATGCCTGTGTAGTCGATGGAGATATTGTTTTGAAACCAGGAAAGTTCAGTCAACAGGGTTTTGACATCATATCCTACGTCCGGCCCAACATTTATAGAATGGTCGCCAACATTAAAGTTGGTAATAGAGGTTACAGGTGGAAGAAAGTTTTCAGAAATATCGTTTGGATTGAAAAAGGTAATGCCGTTATTTCCGCCGAAGAGAAAATAACCCGCAGTGGCTTTCATGTACTGGCCATCGGCATATAGCAAGCCCTGTATCCCATCTTTCAGCGAGAAGTTGTTGAATTGCTCATCATCTGTACTAAAGCGGCTAATGCCATCAAAAGTACTGAGCCAGAGTGCATGGTTTTTTTCATCTCCCAAAATCCCCTGTATGCTCATCGATGGAAGGCCATCGTTCGTGTTGTAGGTTTTAATATTGCCCGTTTCGGGATTGTAGCGACAAAGGCCACCCTGCCAGGTTCCCACCCAGCATATCCCTTCCGGGGATTCATAAAGTGAATTAATATCCTGGGCAGGGAAAACCATGCTTTTTTCAGGATCATAGCCATGCCTGGATATCTGTCCGGAATTGTAATCGTAAAGAAAAAGGCCATTATCGGTAATAATCCACAGGCCATGTTTCGGGCTTTCATACAAATTGGTTACAGAACTGGAGTTAACGCCACCAAAAGGTAAATTCGTTAAATCGAAATGCTTGATTTCACCGGATTCACCGGACTGCTTAATAAGCCCCAGGTAGGAACAATACCAAATGTTTCCATGGCTATCCCTTACAATATTGTTTATGGCAGATGAATCGTTTAATAATCCCACTACTGTGTCCTGCAATGTCATATTTGTGTAATCCAGATTTTTAATACCCTGGTCGGTCCAAAGCATAATTTTACCGGGCGAGATGCCCATATACAAATCATACACCCTCATACCGGGAGCAATATCGGAGAAAAGAAAGGGAGTTGCTGTTTTATTTTTGAGATCCAACTTGCTGATGCCTGCATTTTCGCCTGCCCCGCGTGTAGCAATCCAAATATTTCCCTGCTTATCTTCGGCCATCCTGAAAACCCAGCCTGAAGTAATGGTGGAAGGATCATTGTCGTCCCAAACGAAAGATCCCAGCAAATTCCGTGCATTGTACTTCAACAGTCCCACCGATTCGGTTCCAATCCAAAGATTTCCAAAATCATCGATGGCAAGCGTTGTGGCCATATCGCGCAAAAGCCGGTCTTTTGAACCGGGATCAAAAACCTCTGCAACAGACTTTTTCCTGTCGAAGCGGATCAATCCCTGTTGTGTGGCAAACCAGATAACCTGCTTTTCGTCGATTAGCATGTCCGAATATTGATTAAAGATATTTCCACCAAGCGGGATTTCCAGGCCCATCAATTCTAAAGAATCTGTTTTGGGATCGTATTTTCGGATTTTGGATAAAGACGAAGAAACCCAGATATTGCCCGATGAATCCGCCTTCATTCCGGTGATGTATTCACCTTCATCCATTCCTAACTCATGAGCGGTAAATTGCAGGTTCACAAGCTGGTTCAACGTGTCCAGTTTATAAAATCCCGAATTTCCGAATATCCAAATATTGTCATCCGGATCACGTGTCATTAAATATACATTTGACAGATTAACACTATCCGGAAGTTCAAAAGGCATCAGTACTTCTGTGTTCTCATCATAATAAAAAAGTCCTCTGGGCCTGTAGTCGTCCATCTCATTAAAAATCGGCGTGGTTAAGCCAAAATATATCCTTCCCCGGTTATTATCGATGATTTGTAAAATACTTGACATAAAGCCATCCCGAACTCCGATTAAATTTCTGTAGGTGTATCGCTTGAATGACCTGAATTTCGGATTATACCTGTAAACGGCATCCTGACTTCCAATCCAGATGTAACCATTCCGATCTTCAAAAAGAGTGTAGGTTAATAATTCGCCCATCGTGGTGGAGTCGTTCACGTCGGGATGAAAGCGCTTAAATTTATACCCATCGAATTTGACCAGGCCACTCTGGGTTGCAATCCAGATATTGCCTTCCCTGTCTGGCAGGATATCCCTTATGGGAGTTCCCTTTAATTCATCAAACTGGATGAGCTTATTTGCATCCAATTGGGCCTTTGTTTGGAGGCAGGCCGTCATAAAAACGAGGATGATTATGATTGATAAGTTATATCTCATGCCTATGATTTTTCAATATTAAGAGATAGTTCAATGATAAATCGTGTTCCGTCTCCTTCTTTTGATTCCATTCTCAAGGTTCCACCATGCCCTTTTGTAACGATGTCGTAACTTAAACTTAATCCCAGTCCGGTTCCCTGCCCGGTAGGTTTGGTTGTGAAAAAGGGTTGAAAGATTTTATCTTTTAATTTGTAAGGAATCCCATTTCCATTATCGCTTACGCTGATTTCGATGCGATCACCAAGGTTTTTTGTGCTTATTGTAACCGTTGGATTGTAGGTCTCTCCTTGTTCGAACGCTGACAGACCAGCACGTGCGGGATTAAACCTTGTCAGAGTTTTATCGTGAACGGCATAAAAAGCGTTGTTGATCAGGTTCAATAAAACCCGGCCAATATCCTGCGGAATAACTTCGATTTTGGGAAGGTCAGCATCTAATTCTGTTTTAAAATCCGCATTGAAGGATTTGTCTTTAGCTCTTAATCCATGATAGGACAACCTTAAATATTCATCAGCCAAAGCATTGATGTCGGTTGGCTCTTTTATTCCTGAACTGGCACGTGAATGTTGCAACATTCCTTTAACAATGGCATCGGCACGTTTGCCGTGGTGACTAATTTTACTTTCGTTTTCTGCCAGATCAACAACAATGGCTTTAACCTCTTCCAGCTTTCCTTTTTCAAGTTCTTCATTAAGTTCCTGAATTAGCTCGGCATTGACCTCGGAAAAATTATTGACAAAGTTCAGCGGGTTCTGGATTTCATGGGCGATACCGGCGGTGAGTTCTCCCAACGAAGCCATCTTCTCGGCGTGAATGAGCTGGGATTGAGTGTTTCGAAGCCTTGCTAATGTGTGTTCAATCTCCGTCTTTTGACTTAGCAACTTTACATTGGCTCTTCTTTTTCCAAAATATCCGAACAATACCAGGGCAATGATGATAAAGGAAAGCAACAACCCAAGGATCAACGTAATCTGGCGTGTGTACATGATCTCGTCTTTTGCATCCTGAGTCGCCCTGGCAGTGAGCATTTTCTTTTCAAACTCAAAATTCATGGTCTGCTCAGTTGCTTTTCTGATGTTTTCTTTTCTCGTTACCGAATCGTTGATGGTTACAGATTTTTTATAGAGCGCTAATGCCTTGTCGAATTTTCCGGTGTTTTCGTAACATTCGGACATCTGCCGGAATGCTTCACTGATGTGGAGTGTGTAAATATCAGCATCACTTATCGCTTCAAGGGCTCTCTCGTAATAGGGAATAGCTTCCTGCCATTTTTTCTGAGCAATCAACGCGTAGCCCATGGCTGTATAGGCGCTGTTGATATTTAATGGCTGCTCAGAAGAATCAGCCAATGCAATTGCTTTTTTTGACAGCTCGATACCTTTTTCAGGTTGCTTCAGATTGACCAGTGCATTGGATGCTTTCGACAAGCCTGCCGACTCAATTCCCGGGTCGCCTAACTTCTTTCCCAATGTCACCGACTTCATGGCTGATTCGTAGCTATCCTGCCATTTTTCCTCATCCGCATACATATTGGCAAGGTTAGAATACGCGTATAATTCTACATTGTTAAGTTGTAATTTTTTCGCAAGCTCTATCGTTTTAAAAAATGTACTTTCTGCCCGCTCATTGTCGCCCAGGTTGCTGTAGGTATTGGCCATGTTTACCAGCGTATAGGCAATGCCGGATTCTTTGTTCCCCAGTTCTTCATAGAGTTTCAGCGCTTTTTGCTGATACTCCAGGGCCATCGGGAAATTTGACTGCTGCTGATAGCCTATAGCAATATTTGAATAAGCTGTGCCCAGACGGTCAACAGTTCCGTTTTTCTCATAAATCCTAACTGACTTTTCATAGTACAATATGGAGGAGTCGTATTTGCTCCGTATGCCGTAAAATAAACCTACACTGGAGTAAAATGTGGCATAATCGGCAGAGTCGTTTCTGGGCAGCATAATTTGTTGCATCTTTCTGATTTGCCGGGATGCTGCTTTAAAATTTCCTTTGTAGGAGTAATTATTGATCAGGCTCATGTTCAGGTTTACCTGGCCGGGGTAGAATCCAATACTGTCGGCTACTTTCAGGGTTTTCTGTGCCAGGTGAATAGCTGAATCGAGGTTGACAGTGCTGAGCACATCCAGCTTAAATCCTATGATATGAATTCTGGCTGAATCTGTTTCTGCAATTGCTATCAGGCTATCGTACTGTGCAAGCTTTTGATATTGAGCTGAAACCTGATTAGAACAAAAGAAAAGGATGCATACTATGCCAATATTTATTAGAGTTTGTTTCATACAGATTGGTTTAAAGGTAATGTGATAATAAATGTTGTTCCTGCACTTTCCTCAGAAAGTCCTGGTTTAGTAAGCGTTTCAAATGTTAGTCTGCCTCCGTGACCTTTGGTAACAATTTCGTAGCTCAAACTTAATCCAAGACCGGTTCCCTGCCCTGAGGGTTTGGTGGTAAAAAAGGGCTGGAAGATTTTTTCGCTTAGTGAATCGGGGATACCGTTGCCGTTGTCAATAACCCGGATTTCGATGGTATCTTCATGCTTTTTTGTACTGACTCTAACCACGGGTTTGTAGCTTTCCATAGTTTGCTTTGCCTTTTCTGAAACCGCAAAAAAGGCGTTATTGATCAGATTTAACAACACACGGCTGATATCCTGAGGGATGACGTTAATTTTTGGCAAGTTCTTGTCCAGATCAATTTCAAAATCTGCATTAAATGATTTGTCTTTTGCTCTTAATCCGTGATACGAGAGGCGCAAATATTCATCTGCCAGCGTATTTATATCTGTAGGCTCTTTTTTGCCGCTGCTCTTTCGGCTGTGTTGCAACATACCTTTTACAATGGCATCGGCACGCTTGCCGTGAAGAATAATTCTTTCCTGATTAATTACAAAATCATCAAAAATAGCCCTCACTTCTTCAAAGTTTCCATTTTCAATTTCTTCCTTCATTTCGGAAATCAATTCTACATTTACCTCAGAAAAATTATTGACGAAATTGAGTGGATTTTGTATTTCATGGGCTATGCCAGCTGAAAGTTCGCCGAGGGAGGCCATCTTCTCGGCATGAACAAGCTGCGATTGGGTTGATCTGAGATTTACCACCAGTTGATTCAACTTTGTATTGAGCTTGTTTTTTTCGATGAAACGAATAAGAAAAATGACAGCCAGCACAAGGACTACCCCCATCCCAAAAAACATAAAATTCTTAAGTATTTTTTGACGGTCAATTTCGGCCTGCTTAATCTGGATCATCTTTTCATTGCTTTCATTTTGCAGGGCAAGCTTATTTTCAAAAGCAAGCTTATTTGTAATTGTTGCAACTTTTTCGAGATTTTCGGCCTCCACAATCGAATCCTTTACAAGATCATAAATCTTCATATTGTTGTATGCCTTTTCAAAGTCACCAATATTATAATAGATCTCAGCTATGGTATAATAAATATCGCCTATGAATATGAGGTCTGATTTCGGTGCCGCTTTTTCTGCTTTCATCAACCACTCCAGGGCAGCATTATTATTATTCCATGTACGGTAAATTTTTGCTATGTTTAGTGATGCTGTTGCTTCGCTGGTGCGGTTTCCGATTTCATGGCTTAAATCAAGAGCAATTTTAAAATGCTCCATGGCCTTATTAAGATCAGGAATTTTGAGGTAGGCTCCACCCAAATTGAGATGGTTATCTATGATCGTAAGTTTATATCCCACAATCCGGGCGTATTCCAATCCTTTGGTATAACTCTCAACAGCCTCGGGATACTTATCCATTTTTTCGTAAATAAAGCCAATGTATAAATATGAAGCGTAAATGTTATATGCAAATGTAGATTGTAACCGTATGGATAGTGCCGTCTGATGCATTTTTAATGCATCGTCGAGGTTTCCTGCCCTCATACTTGCGACTCCCATATCGTTGTATATTCTGGCAATTCCAAGTGAATCATTCATATTCTCAATGATTTTTAGGGCTTCATGCTGGACATTCAAGGCATCATCATACCTTTCTACAAACAGGTAAACAAAACCCATTGCCAAAAGTGCTTCAACCATAGTACTGCTGTCGTTAATTTGCCGGCTGATCTTCAAGGATTCGCCCAGGTATTCCATGGCATCACCATATTTTCCGATATTTCGCTGTGAAATGCCAACCATTGCCAATTGATCAGCAAATTTTCTCTTATCATTAGATTTTCGGTAAATATCAAGTGCCTTGAGATTGTTATCCAGAGCCAAATCAATCTGACCACTAAAATCATAGATATTTCCCATGGTAGCATAAATGCTGGCTTCGATAAGTACTTCCCCGGTATTACTTATTATCTGCAACGCTTTTTGCAAGGTATCGATAGCAGCCGGCGTATTAGATCCTTCTATTCCTTTGGCGATATTTATTAGACTGATGGCCTTAAGCTTTTTACACTGAATCAGATAATCCGGATTATCCTTTACCAATCCGGAGTTCAATAGAGAATCGGAAAGTACCACAGCCTTGGAAGCATATTTCTGGCAACTGTCGTTTTTATCAGCTAAATAAAAATCAAAAGCTTTCTCGTTAAGCAACCTGATACGAGTGGTATCATCAACGCTTATATTTTGTGCATAAACATCGCGAATGCCAAAAATCAAAAGAAAAACTACCAACAGAATAAATACTATGGAATGTGTTTTTTTCATAATGATTTAAACAGGAATATGAATGATAAATGTGGTGCCTTGCCCATTTTTCGTCTCCATCGTGAGATTTCCACCATGGCCTTTTGTAATAATATCATAACTCATGCTCAGGCCAAGCCCGGTTCCCTGACCCGTGGGCTTCGTGGTGAAAAAAGGTTGGAATATTTTGTCTTTTACTTCCTCAGTAATTCCGTTGCCATTGTCTTTCACTCGAATTTCGATTTTCTCATCGAGGTTTTTGGTGGATACTATTACCATAGGTTTATAACCCTCAACGTTTTGTTTTGCTTTCTCAGCCACAGTATAAAAGGCATTGTTGATGAGGTTGAGTAAAACCCTGCCAATATCCTGGGCAACAACATTAATTTTAGGTAGGCTATCGTCAGATTTAAAGCTAAAATCTGCATTAAATGATTTGTCTTTTGCTCTTAATCCGTGAAATGCAAGCCTCAAATATTCATCTGCCAGAGCATTGATATCTGTAGGTTCTTTTTGACCGGTGTTTGCACGGCTGTGTTGCAACATGCCTTTCACAATGGCGTCTGCTCGTTTACCGTGGTGATTGATTTTAAGTTCGTTTTCTTTTATATCTTTTGTGATAGCGTTTACTTCTTCAAAGTTTCCTTTTTCCAATTCTTCGCTCAATTCATCAATCAATTCTGAATTTACTTCCGAAAAATTATTGACAAAATTTAATGGGTTTTGTATTTCGTGTGCGATGCCAGCTGTGAGTTCACCTAGCGAAGCCATTTTTTCGGCATGGATAAGCTGGGACTGGGTGGCTTTGAGGTTTTCGAGTGATTCCTGTAATTTCGCTTTGGAAGTTTCGATTAGTCTTTGTTTTCTGCGGATACGAATACGGCTTTGGATCATTCCTGCCAATGAGGCCAGAAGCAATAAGCCAATGCTAATGTAGAGTATCTGTATTTTACGCTGATTGGCGATGGTATTCTCCTGCGATGAGATCATTTCATCTTTCTTTGCTGTTTCATATTTTATCTGGGCCTCACTCTCCAAACGGTCGATGATGGTGGAAAGATAAGCGGCATAGGCATCAGAATAAAGCTTGTTGTAATCGTAGGCATTTTGATAGTCGCCGATGTTGGCATAAATATCAGAGACATGCATGTAGTTTTCCCAAAGGTTTTTTGTTTCGCCCGATCTTTTCATAATCTCGATGGCTTCAAGGTTATATGGCAACGCTTCGCGATATTTTCCCTGCATCACATAAACGTGTCCTATATTTCCAAGCGAAGGTATGGTATAACGTTCTATCCCCATGGCAATGGATTTTTCGTAGTTACTGGTGTAATCAGCTATGGCCTCATCATAGCGCCCCATGTATTTGAGGATGTTTCCACGGCCATTGATGCATGCCATCTGGCTATACTGCCTGTCTTCATATTTTTCAAAGATTTCGATAGCCTTGTTAATGGTGGATAATGCATTTTCCAATTCACCATCCATAAATAACAAACTTGAAGCTTTGAAACGATAGGAAGTTGCCAGATCAATTTCTGCATCTATCTTTTGCTGGATAACGATGGCCTTATTACAATACTCAACACTCTCTGCATACTTATCTTCATAATAAAGCAGGTCACATATATTCGTGTAGCATTTGGCTATTCCTTTTTGATCGCCCGTTGCTTCGTAAAGGGCAAGTGCTGCAAAAACCTGTTGCATGGCATCGGCATAGCCGGCTTGGGCATCATACAAAATACTTATTTCGAGGTAGGCATTGGCAAGCGAAGCTGTGTCGGCATTTTCAGCATAATAATCTCGTAAAACTTCCATGTAATAAATGGAAGAATCGATACTGCCATAGTTTTCATGATAAATGGACAAACTATGCCAGGCCTTAATCATAGCATCAGGATTTTTCTCCTTAATTGATAAATAAAGGGCCCGATGAGCTTTTTGATAAATAACGGCTGTATCATTTATCGATTTCAAATTAGCTGCAACCCAATTATTGAGTGAATCAAGACTAATGATGGCTTCCTGGGCGCGGGCAACAAAGCTAAATACGGCCAGCAGACCAATCACATAAATTATTTTGACGTTTTTCTTCATATTCTATTATCAGGAGATTGTATAATAATTTGGCTTAACAAAACCATTAATAGACCCACTCCTGTTTTTCATGTAATAACCACACTATTATAATTTCTCACCATTTTCAATTGATCATTTTATACCTAAATCGCAATGCATAAGCTAACCCTAAATTACAACAGGTCATAAATACCTTTAATCTGTATCACAACCCTTCGGACTAAGTCAATGTTTACAGTACCGAATTACACAATGATTCTATACGCTTTGTGATAAGCTGAATTATAAACAAGTAAGCACGCAATCTGTTCACCAAATTAATCACGTGATGCTTGTTGGTAAAAGCATGAATAAAAGTATTCCTGAAAAAAAATGAAAATACATACGCATAAGGATAGTATATCATGCTATTGTTATTTATATAACAGTATTT
>JGI10211J34971_10002599_pt1 | contig 14652 bp, 6 predicted proteins | sample Etolagsediment_FD_34971 | JGI IMG/M metagenome (IMG submission 34971) | reverse complement strand
TACAGGATCGTGTGTTTGCAGAATCAATCTCAGATGAAAGAATCGCCCACATGTCAGCATGATACCCGGTAACACCTTCACCAAACTCTAAAGTGGTTCCGTATGCGTTTCCTGTCGGAAGATTGATGTCACCGGTAACTTGAGTACCTGCGATTCCATCATAATCTCTCCATCTTTGCCAGAAATCGAAGTCACCATTGATAATCTTGTTTCTGAAAGAGGAGGTGACGATTCTCTGATCGGCTAGTTCAAGGTTATGTGCATCGTATGTTACAAAATCAAAACTCTGTCCAGTATCAACTTGAACTTCATTGCCGATGTAGTTAACGAAAAGACCGGTATCACCGGTAACACCAATAAGAACTGGTTTTCGTATTCTTCCTGCAATTGACGGTTCGGTTGCTGTGAAACTTCCAACAGTGTCGCCCAAGAAGTATGCTTCGCCTGGTGCAAGAGTAAAACCACCGGAAACAATCGAAGGCATTTCGGAAAGATCAACGAGACCAGTGTAAACTGCTGTGAAGTAATTTGGTGAGTGTGACTTCTCTACTATTGCGACAACTTCAGCATTTGCGGGTGTTGAGTTATCTGCTTTTGCATATGTTGCACCGGCAGAACTACTGTAAAAACGAACAAGATCACCTGTGGTAAACCCGTGGGCGGTTTGTTCAATTGTTTTTCTGTTTGTCCACTTATAGTCAATATGATAACCATAAGTGCTTCCAGAACCGACAGGTGAAGAAGTCGGGACACCGTTGTTTTTTGCAGAATAACTGAATGTGTTTTCAAAAGTAACACCACCGGATATTACATCACCATTCAGTTGTGGAATCTGAACGGTTCCTTGTCGAGTTACACGAATACCATCTGCTGTTGCACCGGTTTGTGAATTTGTGTAACCGATGCGAATACGCTTTTGTGTGTCTCCAGCCTTAAACGCACCAATTTCAAATCGTTCGTCCACAACACCATCATGCGAGATCGTGATTTTTGTTTCTGCTGAGTTGTAGCCAAAAATGTTAAACGCATTGGTGTACGCTTTCGCAACATTGAAGTCGATACCAATGTTTGTTTTCCACGCTTGATATGCAGAACTAATGCCTGCGTTACTTGTATCGACAACCCATTCTTTATCTCCGGAAAGACCTCGAACAATGACACCAGCACCGTCGATGTTAACATCATTCAGACCTGGTTCACCACCATCACTATCACCACTTGTACCCAAGTAAATAACTTTGTCGTCAACGAACAGTTCGGATGAGTTGATGACTGTATATGTGCCATCGAAGTAAATATTTCCGGTGAATCTGTGATCCCCGGAGATCGAGTACGGTAGTAGTTCGGATGCTTTGACTCGTCTTATGTCTGCTGTTGCTGTTGAAACATCTGCGAACATGAAGTAGTCTTCCGCTTCGACTGTTCCAGTTGGGCCTGGAGTTGCATCTGGAAGACCTGCAATGTCAACCGCAAGAACCTTATGTGAAGTGGAAACATCCGGATTGTTTGCACCGGTCGCAGACGGATCGTCCAAGAAGCGAAGACCGTAGATTCCCTGCCCAGTTACTCCGCTTAGTGTTCCTTGATACTCTGCATTTCCTTGACCAATGTTGATGCGAAATGTTTTTGTTCCATCTACCGCACGATATTCGGCAAACCCAAAACCACCATCAACATCATACACATTGATTCGATTTACAACATCGATAAGATCGTTGCTGCGCAGATACCATTCGTTGAATGAATCCGAAAGTTGTAATGGTGTTACGCTGTGAAGGGTACTTGCCATTTATTGTCCTTTGTTTAGCATTTCGAGAAGCAAAACCTTGATATCTTTCAGCTCAGCCTCAAGTGTATTTAGTCTTTGTTCTTCAGAGTTTCTTTTCTCTTTGTCTTTTAGAAATCTCTCGTAGTCTTCGATATTAGTATTGACAATGCCGTTTGTTTGTAAGTCTCGTTCAAGACCTGGTTCGTTTTTGATTCTCATTCGATTCATACGGTAATCGCATATGTTCTCAGATTACGAATCGCCGGTACTGATAGACCATTTTCTGGACCGGTGAGAACAACCTTTGTTGAATACACGGAGAAAGAACCAGTCGCTGTCTTTGGAATATAAGAGAACTTGTAGAACTCACCGTCATTTGTGTTTGATGGGTTTCTCAGTGTCTCGGTTGTCTTTGTCATTTCGATATATGGTTGTTTCTCGAAGTCTGTCTTTGTGTCTTCAAGAATCTTGACATAGACTTTGACATCGGTTTCTTCCGGAAGGTTTCCTTCAAACTCTACGCGAATGTTGTTTGCGGGAATGTCCAGAGTGTTTCTCTTGCCAATATATCTTGCAACACCCTTGTTAGGTTTATCAATCACCACCGGATCTTCTTCGCCTGAAGTGTCTGTGCTAATGTTATTTCTTACACAGACAAGAGACAACCGATCCAAGTCAACCATAGGTGAGATGTTTGCATCTGGTGTTCCAAGAACCAGTTCCAAAAGATCGCCTTCGTTGGTGGAGATTTCGTTTGTTGTGCTTCTTGGATAAGTTCCTGGCTTACCAAGAATCTTTGTTGTTCTGTTCGGAATCAACTCTCGTCTATCCACAGCGGAGAAGTTGCTTGTGGATGGAAGGAAGCGAACAACTGCATCGGGTTCTTGTTCGATGGTTGCTTTCAGTTCGACATAGTTTATCGTTGGTGTTGTTACGATATCACCGTCTTGGTTTGTTGCAGAGTTTGCGACACCACGAAGACGAATCTGCTTGGTTTCAGTAGTGTCATACACATTCTTGTTTACACGGAACATGAGCGAACGAGTTGTATCTTCGACTCTTGTGCCATTGTTTTGTGGAAGGTACAATCTTCCCACATAAGGTTGCTTGATAACTTCGGTGTTGGTGTTGAGACCGTCGCCACTAATACCTTTTTCGCCAAGAGTAACAGCCCAAAGTTCATCGTCGCTACTGTTGCTACGAATAACAAGTGCGTATTCTCCGGGTGACAGACGGACAGGTGTTGAGAAAGTAAACCGAGTATATTTCGATGAGTCAGGACCAGTAGAGAATACAGTAACACCACTTGCGAGAGAGGTATCACCAGGCTTTGTGACTTCTGAGAATGCGATGACATGAGATGGATCTGGAACACCGTTTACTACACCACGCAGTTCGATCTTCGCAGGAACATTTGCATTCTTTGCCTTGTAGTAAATGTCGATGCTTGAACACATGATGCCGTTTGGGTATCGTGAACCATCAACAAAGAATGTCTGAGTCAACGGATCGTAGTAATCTGCTACAGACGACAGAATCTGCTTGCGATTTGTTGTTGTTGCATCTTGTACGATTCGATCTTGTTTTGTTGAGTCTCTCTTTGCAAGACTTTCTCGCAGTCTTCCCGACCCCTGAGTTCTTGAGTTTCCGTCGATGCGAAAAATCATATCGGTTGAAGTTGTGCTTTCCGCAGAAATATTCTGTGTGGAATCTGTAATACGAATCACCTTGTCTGTTGCAAGGTACTTGTTGGTTGCTGGAATCACGATCTGTCCTGAAACAGAACCGTATTCGTCAGTTACAAGTGTCGATGGGTTCAGATTACGAATGAAACCATAGTTGCTGTTGTATGTCGGATCATTCTCAGTTTCCAAACCGAGTTTTCTGCCATCAAAGAAAACATACATCTTCGTGAACGGTTTCAGATTGGAGGCAGAAAAATCAATAGTGACAGCATCCATTCTGAATGTTATGGAGTTGTCTGGTCTACGAAGTGTAATAGGTCGAAGTCTATTTCGTGTGCTTCTTGCTTTACCCGTTGCGCTATATGAAGCAACAGTATTGCGGAAACCAGTCGTCTTTGAAACTGACTTGTCGCTTGGAACGATTTGTGACCAACGATCATACAACACCTCACGAAGATGTGATGTATTTGTTGTGTTTGACGCATAATCGAGTTCTTCGGTAATGCTTCTATCGTGTTCTGTTCCCCAGTGAACATTCCACCACTTCCATTGCGTGCCGAAACCGTTTCGCACACCTCTTGTGTTCTTCTTTCTACCAGAAATCCAGTGTGTGTTCTTTCCTCCCTCATTACTATTCACGATAGCAGGCTTATAAGTGCTTAACCAATTGCTGCTTGAGGGTGTTAACGAAAGAGATCCAACCCAGTTCACTTTCGATGAAGGATTCACTTTTACGGTTGTATTGGCTTCTAGTGCTACAACCGCCGCTTCTGTGCTTGAAGGTGTAAGACCGATTACATTATCAGCAGACAGTGTAATACCAGTAGGAGATGTTTCGCTTGAGCGAAGTCTCACATTGACGGCAGATGTGGTAGGACGCAGAGTTCCGGTTTCTTGATCGATAGCGATGGAATGTTCTTCGCTATCGTTATCTGCTGAATCGTGTGTAGAGAACGAATCGATCACCATTCCGTTAAGGAATGTGTTTGCGAAACCGGAGATGGATGCCTTTGCTTCCTGCTCGTCGTCGGTGAGTTTGGAAAGTTCTTCAAGTCGAGTGATTCTCTTGTCCAACTCACCAATCATTCTCATGGTATAACGCTGGTTATCGATATACTTGATTTCGACATCCTCTGGTCCGAAAGTATACGGTTCCACTTTGATCTCGTATAGAACCATCGCGTTTTCGGGGTTGTGTTCTGCTGCGATCGGTTCAAGAGAAGGTCGACCTTCAAGAATCTTGAATTCTCTTTCCTTCGTGAGCAAAATTTTGTCGATTCTTGGAAGATAATGTGTGTAGTTCACAAAGTAAAGATTGCCGTCTTCAGGTGTCCATGCACCATAGACTCTACCTGCCTCGACTGATGTTACGAGATCCCCCTCGTAAGCAATACCAGGCGCACGAATAGGACGATGATCGATTGCGTCAGACAAACTGAATGTTTCGCCGGTTCTCTTGTCTACAAATGGTGGGATCAGACTGTAGTTGAAATCTGTTGTAACACCATCTACTGTAATGCCAACTTCGTGATCGTTATGAAGATATGATTGAACTACAATCGGATATGTGATCTGATCGTAATTACCTGATCCATTGACGCGGTGATCGAAGTATAGAAATTCCACAGTGAAAAGTGCTGCGTCTTCGTTGTTTAACCAACGATCACTAGGACCTTCTTTACCATTCTCGTAACTTTCATCCAGAATGATGCTTGCGTGATCGTACAAGTACGAACGCTGTCCATTGTCTAGTGTAAATAACGATGTAATATCTTCGTTGTCGTTAGTTGCGTCTTTCACAGAAAGAAGTTGGTACACATCTGAGAGTTCAAGACTGATTCCATAACCTCTTGCGATTGCATTACTAAAAACAATGTTTGAATTACCATTTAGCGTTAGTGTTTTTCTCTTGAGAATCTTCTTACGAAAGTTTGCACCCGTANTATCTTCAACACGAACATTCGCAAGAACATAGATTTTTTCGGGAATGGTTTCTTCGTCTGAAAGATCGAGTGTGAGAGTTACTGAAGTGTTTCCGCTGTTGACAGATAGTGTGTTTCCGCCGTATAGACCAGAAGTCTCAGGAGACATAGTGTAAATATGTCCATTGACAGAAACAATGTATTCGTCTAGTTCGTCGATGGTATCAACATACCCGTCAGAGTTGTTGGTTCCCTGAAACACAGCAGCAGACGGTAAAAAGTTGAACGGATTGCCAGATTCGTTTCCGATGACTGCCTCATAGATACCACCACCGAGACTTGTGAGTGTCGGTTGGAAGTCTCGCTGGACATAGTAATCCAAACCCGTTATTTCCTTGACGGTATTGCCTACGGGAACACGATAAACAAGAGTCGCATTACCTTTGTCATTTAACGGAGAACCGCCAAGATTGGTGATTGGTTCTGCACGGAACAGTGTCTCTTGTGCTGCGGTATCGTTCGATGCAAAGAATGCCACTTCTTCGATTGTGGAGTTGTCGTACTGAGCATTCACACCTGCTTCAGTACCAAATACAATGTCGGCAAGATACAAACGATATGTGGTGGAACTAAAGTCATTGGGTTGTAGGTGAACTGCATTTGCACAGCCAATTTGGTTTCTTCCAGAATCGAGCAGAGCAAGTTTCTTTTGTTTAGGACCAAATACACTGTCTGTGTTTGTAGCGAAGAAGTCACCGAACAGTGGGTTGGTTGTAGTATTTCTTACGATTACATAGTTGCCGAGATCGAATGGTAACAGTTGCTCGGATTGTGACTGAACATGATCTAAGTCTCTCGCCTTTCTTCCGACAAGATACTCTGTGTTCTGTAGTTCAAACTCATATCCTTGAACATACGCTTTACCAGTCTTCATTCCGATTGCAAGGAAACCATCGGGATCATTACGAATATCTTCGGATGGACTGGCGGTTGGATCAAAAACACCACCATTGTTAACATCATACTCCAGAACTTCAATGCCGAAAGGACGAACGGTATAGTGACCAGATTCGTCAAATGTTCTTCGTGCGAGTGTTTCTTCTAAACCTGCATAGTCTGGATATTTGAGTGTCTTGAAGGTTTCTCCGTTCAGAATACGAAAGAATTCGATAAAGTTTTCGGTATCAAGATCCGTTCTAAAACCCTCTTCGTTGAATGTGAATGCGATCTGATCGATTACCAGATCAATCTTATAACGATCCGCGCCGGGTGCGTTGAAGTTGTAAGAACCCTGCGATGGATCACGAAGAGATGTGTCATCATTTACAGTTACAGTTTGACGATTGATTGTAAAACCAACTGCTGTTGTCTGATTTGCAATCGTAAAATCACGAACACCGTTGGTTGTTTTAAATACGGGAATGGTTTGTGCATCATTCAGAACAAAGAATCCCTCAAGATAAAAAATACCTTGTTGAATCGAAACGAGAATTGCCTCTCCCGACGCCACAATTCCGGTGTTTGCTTTGACAATAAGAGAATCCGAACCTTGAGTTGTAATATTCGGATTTGTTGTTTGAAGTGTATTACCAGAAACAAACAATCTTCCGTTGTTCGTGGTATCCGTGCTTCCTGTGCCAGTGTACGGTTCATAAAACAAAATAACATGAGGATCGGTTGTGGTTGCTGGTAGGGTTGCAACTACTTTACCTCTTTTTGTAACTTCGTTTTCTGTGAAGGTGATTTCGTAGTTCAGAAGTTGTTCTGGATCTGTTGTTGTGGTTTCAAGGCGAACAAATTGTACGCGAGATTCAGAGACGCTACCACCTTTAACGATCGAACCGTTTTCAAAGATATGATCGGCAAATCTACCTACTTGGTTGTTCAGAATTGTTTGAAGTTGAGTAAGTTCTCTTGCCTGAACAGAGTAAGATGGGCGAAACAGAATCCGAAGAAACTTTTTTGTTTCGTCGAAATCGTCGTAGTATGGTTCGATGTTAAAACGAGACTTTCCTTCTGTTGCCATTTATTAGAATCCTAGTAGAATTTGAAACTCTTCGAGTTGTTCTGGACCACGCACGATTGGTTTCATGTTTTGTGCGTAGATCACCTGACCGGTGACTGGCTTAATATCGGGGTTCTTTATGTTATTTATGCTTGCAACATTCTTTCCGCCGCCAGAAACATCCAATTGTTCGCCAGTAACAAAAGAACCATGAACATCCGTAAGAATTAGATCACCACTTGTCAATCCTTGATTCCACCCCAAAACAGTACCATACGCACCAGAACTCACACCGATTAAAATGGAATCGTCGTTTAAATTAGGCGCACCCGAAAGTCCAAGAACGGTGGTTCCGTCAAATACAATGTCTGTGGTAACTCTTGGATTTTCCAGAATCGTAACAATTCTTGCCTTTTCGATCTTGTCGAAACTCCATACTTTACCATTTTGATCGAATTCGACGAGGGGTTCACCGGTAAAGCCAAGATTGAGTGGAAGTCTAAAATCTCCCTGAATGTTTTTTACCCGGAGCAAACCATACCCGGTTTCATTTGTCGGAAGAAACGAAACGATCTGTGCTGTCGCTTTTGATTCAGTTCCGATCACATACCGATTTGCAGTAAACAGATTTTGTGGAATCGGTGTATTTGTGTTTGACTCAACGATCATATCACGTACTGTAGTCGGATTTGTATTTGCAATCCGAATTGGATTTCCGAGTTCATCCAGATATTGTGAATCTGTGTCATTGAGTCTTGGATTCAAAATGATTCCGTATTGCAACACATCGTTTCGTGTATCGAGACCTGTGATTCCCTCTGTGCCTTCGAACCGAACAAGAATAAACAGTTTTGTTGAATCGAGTTCTAGAAGAGGATTTACCCCATGTCCCCCGCTGGGAGGCAAAACTACTGCGAATGTGGGTATATCAGGCTGACTATTATACGCATTGTTGAATGCAGAGTTTGTGATTGTCGCGTATGTGTAGTTTTTACCCGGATTCGTTACAACTATTTCTTTGATAACAACTTTAGTGGGATCAGAGGAATCATACGGAAGCAAAGCAATATGTGCTTTTGCTTCAGACCCATCACCGGTGATGACGACGCCGGGAGTTATATGAAATACCGATGTATTTGAAACAAGTTGTGTCAGAGGAGCATCAAGAGTTGCTTCTTTTGTGGTAGTGTTGTACGCGGTAATTCTTCGCACTTGTCCTGCGCCCGTGCCCGAAACAACATTCAAATCACAATTTGTAAAGTTGCTAGAACCAATACCAGAAGCAAATCTTACGGTATTTACTCCAGCAGCATACACAGTCAAGAATGTGTTCGTGTTTGGGTTTCCGTTTTGGAACAAAGAAGAATATAAAGCACTTGCAATGTTAACTGTTTTGTTGCTGGTAACACGAATATAATCGATGCTTCCATTTACAGCATTTTTTTGCGTATCGTATTGTCTTTGTGTTACTTCATCAAAACTTCGGAAAGAAATAATTGGAACGGGAATGTAATCGTTTGTAATATACTTGCGAAGTTGCTCAGGAATAGTAAACAAATACTTCCATTTGTAACCATCTGATGTTGTAAATATTCCTGTCGTTACAGTTGATGTTGGTTTTTTAATAGATTCGCCACCATCATTATTTGAAATGCACTTGTAGACATGGTATTCGTCTGTCATCACATGATAGATTTNATCTGTCAGATCAATNGAATCGGAATACTCGTCGTATTTTGTGCCAAATGACCATTCATTTTTGGGAATCATATAATTGATATCGGAAGGCTGAATTGCCTTGTACGCGATGATGTTTCGCATGATGTCGATATCGTTTATTCTGGTGTCTTCTGGAGTACCGAAAGTAGGACCTTCGCTGCCCCATCCCGTCGTTTTTCCGATGAAGAAAAAGAGATTGTCAATCTTCTCTGCACTGTTAATAAAAGAACTGACAAAGTATTTCTTCAGAGAACTTTTGATTGGACTGTTGGACATTTAGTATGATCCGAATACGAGTGTTTGTATTGATGGTGTTACGAGATCGTATTCCGTTGTGATTCCACCATCTGGTTGAACAGGGATATAGAAGAAACTATCTAGAATAACATCAGAGAAAGATATACCNGCCGGTATGGTATCTATATTACGAGAGTTCGGGTGTGGGAATATAACCCAATACGAACCGTTATTTGCAAAATCCCCTGCGTCGGCAGTAAGACTGATGACATATGCGGCAGAAGCACCCTCTGCCGTCACACCCTGAGACAAATACCACATTGGTCCTGTTGTTCCGGGTTCCCATGTTTCTCCGACGCTCGACACATCAAACGCATAAGTAGCACCACCAATTGCAGCAGGCCCGGTACGAGACGCTTCTTCGTAGTATACTTTACCATAATAAATTGCTGGTCTTGGACCGGTGGAATCATGTGGTGTTGTTCCATTTTCATTAGCAAGATCAGAAGTAACCCCATTGTACCCAAACGGGTATAAGTCAACATCTTTTGATGTGTCTCTAAGATTTTCTTTGGTATTGAATGTATATGGAGTGTAGTGACCGAGTATCGATATTTCCTTCGCTTCGGCACTTGTTGTTCGACCAAAAGTAATGCCCTGTGATTTGCCCTGTACCAATGCACCGAACAGTTTCATGCCAGCAGGATGGATCACATCCAAAATATATTGCTTGTACCGCTCTAGTGCTAGAGACGATCTTAACTGGTATGAAAACTCTTGGTAAAAGTAGTTGTCACGAATTTTCTTTACTGAGTTCAGTTTGCCATCGTCGTTGACATAAATGCCTGGATACTGTGATATTGCACCAACTGTCAATGCGAATGTTGCACCATTCCCCCGGAAAGTGTTTACTGTAAATGTAGGATTGTCGGTATTAAAATAGTTAATACCAGATTCTACAAGAGAAACACTTTCGATTGCGCCTTTTGTGCTGATCGTATCTACAATCGCCTTTGCACCTTCACCAGAAACACCACCGACTGTAATGGTATCTCCGACTTGGTACGACGATCCTCCTGTCACCGAATCGATTGTTGTTATTACGGGGTAAACATATGCTTCTTTATCACCAGATGGTAGATTCAATGTAATTAGTTTGTTTGCTTCAAAGGAACCGTTGATGTTCGACAGAAACAACTCTGCGTGGTGTATTCCACCACGGGAATTTACAATAACATCCTCTACCTTTGCTCTTGCAATCGCGGAAGAGGATTCGAATTGTGTTACTGTGTTTCCACGAATGTCATGAATGTCGTATTCACTCGACAAAGACACTTTTATTGATCTTGGTAGAAACCATTTACCATCTGAGATTGCAAGAATATCCTCTCTTGGATAATAGAACTCAACATAAGAATCGAACAGAATGCGAAACAGAAATTCATATGATTTTTCACTGCCTTTTGCACGATAGAATTCTTTGATTCTTTTGACAAGACGCTTTCGATCAACTGGTGTTTGTGTTTCTGCATCGATCACAAGATCTTCGGGAAAGCCGTTTAGAAACTGGTACTTGAAGTAACGGAAAAACTGATCGATTTTAGTGTCATCGATGTCTGTAAGATCCGAAAGAAAGTATCCAACAGAACCCAGATTGTTTTCTTGCTCAAGCCATTCAAAGTATGCGTTAACAAATGCAACAAATCTCGGATGGTTGCTATCAATAAAATCTGGAAGTTGTTCACGAACCAAAGGAGAAGTGCGATAATACACTTTGCCTTTGATGGGAAGAATATTTTCAGACGACTGTGTTGCCTGAGTTTTATTGAGAAGGATCAGTAGACTCATCTCATAGTCCTGTTATGATTGAACCGTTTCCTGTGATTCTATTGTTAAGTTGCATGTTTTTTTCTTGGAGCGTTGTTATTGCAACAACTTGCAACGCTTCGCTATCGGTAATATCCAAAGTGAGAAGTTGGTTTTCGTTTGCGTAGATATTTTGGTTTTTCGGAAGCACCGTAATTTTGATAACAGATCCTTCGATTGCAACTGGACGGAAGTTAATCAAAGTTATTCTTCCTTTCTTGTAATCAATGGAACCTGCATTTGAATACACGATCACTCTATTGCCAAATGTGTCTAGTTTGTAGATTCTCAATGCACCAGAACCGTCGTCCTCTAAGAATCCACGAAACACCGTGTTGGTATCGTCTTTGTAATCAAACCCCGTAGACGATAATACCGGTGTCTGATACCCGTCGTTCGGATGGAATACTTCATTGTTGAAGTTCAACGAATAATTGGTTGTTGTGTTTATGGTGGGTGAAAGATACTTTTGAAGTCTTAGTTTAAGTTCAGTACCAACAACCGAATCGCTGATTTCGTCAACGAGTCCGATCAACTTAGAATAATAAAGATCACCGTCAAATTTTTCAAGGTCTTGATCGACATAGTTTCTGATCTGAGTGATTGCAAGCGATCGAATTCCATTTGGTGTTTGTGTTGTTCTGCTTTGATCGAAAACAACACGCACATCAAACAGAAGATACAGAGGGTCCGGATCTAGTATTTCTGGTACAATCGATACGATACTTCTATTTCGTTTAATGCTTTCTATAATCGATTGCTTGGTAGGAGTATCGAGAGACAGTCCAACCTTTGGTTTGAGTGCGATAAAAACTTTTCCATACTCTGGCGGATCTTTGTCTTGACCGTCCCATACGATTGCTGTTTCGATGTCTGGAAAGTCGCGTATCACCATTGTTGCGAAGTCGTTTTGTGTTACTGCTCTATCTTGTGCTTGATAGTTTCTCGGGGCATTGTATTTGATTGAGCGAATAGACTCTGGTGAAGATCCACCGGCAGATGCTGCAACGGTTTGAACAACAAATCCCTCCAGAGAAAAAGATCTTCTTAGGGTTGTGTCATTTCTTCCGATACCATTTGCGTCGGGGTTTCGTGTGATTACAAATTGACATATAATAACATTCCTGTCAGCAGGCTTTGCACCAACAATATTATCACCAAAGTATATCTCGAACCTTCCGTTGTCTGTTTCCTGAAGATGATATACTTTATCAGTGTTTTTAATTTCGTTGAGGTTTGATGCAAGTTGCCACTTGGTGCTAAACCCTGTGCTGTCAGTAATCGAATTTGTTACACGAACTGTAAGTGTCGAAGTGTCTGTGTTTTCCGGAAGAATGAATTTTTGGTTTCGGTTGTTATTATTTACGACAAAGGAAAGCGTAGAAAATTCTCCTTCGTAAATTTTAACATTTTCTGCCACATGTTGAGACCCCGAAAGTTTACTTGTAATATTTTCTTTAGTTACAAAAGTATACGATTCACCAGAAACGCTTGCAGTAAACGCTCTACCTGCTTCTAGAGAAAACGAACTATTATTTGTAATATTTACAATTGCGTACGGAGAACGAATCGAGTTGGGTGTGTAGCCAAGATGTTTTGCAATTGACACCACCGAGTCTCGTTTAATTGCGGTGTCCAAAAACATTTCATTTGCTACCATATTAGCATAAAACGATTGGTAGTGTGTGTTGTAAGCAAGAACATCGAGAAGGTAATTAAGTCCCGAACCTTCAAAGTTATAATCTTTGAATAATTCTTGACCTTGAAGATAAGACTTTAGACTCGCCTTTATGCTGTCAAAATCCAACTCAGACACTTGTAGATTTTTGTTGAGTTCTTCTGCCATTATCGTATTCTTTCTAGCGGGAATGTGAGGTTTGTTGTTGTATTAAATCCTGTTACCTGAAACAAAATGCCAACTTCAAGGGCGTTTATATCCGGTGATGAAATAATATTTACGGAGCGAAGACGAACTCTAGGTTCATAGTCACGAATCATTCTTTCGATGTTGTTGCGAAGACGAATTGCTATAACCGGATTGTAATTCTCAAACAATAAAGTGGTAACATCAGAAGCGATTTCTGGATGAAACGGTTTTTCAAATACATTTGTTAAAATGAGATTTCGTATTGATCTCTTGACTGCTTCTTCGTCATACTTGAGAACAACATCCTTTGTGACTGGATGTGGCATAAAGTCAAGGTCAAGATCGACATATCTTTTTTGCTTGTTCAAGATCAGTCTGCCCAAACGGTAGGTGAGTGAGTATTGCAACGAGAACCACACGCGATTGGATCGCCTTTACGGGCAATCGATAAACCATTTGCAAAGACAGTCGGAGAACCGGAAACAGTAAAGGAAGTATGTCCTCTTTTGTTCGAGCAACCATGCTCTGCCCAAGTATCAGACTTACGGTGTACCGCGATACCGTCAGCAAACACATCTGGCGATGCAGAGGTATTTTGTCTTGGTGGGAAACATTCGTGTCCCGTACAGATATCGCCTTTTCTTACTACTTGTGGCATATAGTATGTATACGACATTTACCTGACAAGCACCCATTCATTTGTGCCTCTTTTTCGTAAATATACTTCCTCGAATTGAATAACTGTCCCTGTGTCCACTCCTGTTTTTCTTATAANCACTTTAATGTCTCCGGGTGCAATTANAACACTTGATGCGTTTCTGTTGTAAACATGTATTGTAGTTCCAATATCAAANGCNACAACTGCATTNTCTGGAACAGATAATGTCGCACCACCAGATGCGTTAAATGTCACTACTTTGTACGCATCAGATATATCCAGAGTATACGAAGAGGTTTTTGTGGTTGTTTCTAGTAATCTTAAATCTGTCGGACCAGTTGGACCTTGTTCACCAGTTGGACCAGTTGGACCAGTTGGTCCTTCAGTCCCAACACCGGGATCACCACCACCACCACCAACACCACCAGCAGCACGGGAAAACCCTGCTGGTAAAAACTTTGCATCATCAACACTCGATAGATTCGTTGCACCACCACGAATAATCAGATCACCGAGAAATACCGCATTTTCTTTTGTTATTTGTGCTTCTGCAAATGATTCTGTAACAATACCATCGAGAGCATCAGTTTTTGAATTGTATTGTGCGACACCATAATAGCAGATCACATCATTTGGATTGTTCGGAAACATAAACAGACGCTGAATCGACCACTGATTGTTATTTACTGTCTGAAGAGTACCTGTGTTGTTATCGTATTTGGTTGGATCGATAAACTCATAGAAAGTACCATTGTTGGTGTCAAATGTATAACCACCAGAACCATCTCTCGATAACCTGCAAAACGAAACACCAGTGACCGCAGATAATATCACATTATCGGGATCAAACTGATTTGTTGCGTAATTGCCTCCGACAACAAGTGCCTCACCAGATGATCTGTCGAATTTTAGATTTGAGTCGTTT
>JGI10211J34971_10002597_pt1 | contig 14658 bp, 8 predicted proteins | sample Etolagsediment_FD_34971 | JGI IMG/M metagenome (IMG submission 34971) | reverse complement strand
GGCGGGCGGGCCTGCCCGCTCTGCGGGACTCAGGTCCTGCCCGGCGGACGGCAGCCGGGGAGGCGGGTGAGCTTAGTGTATCATAGTCGGCAAGTTCTGCATTGTACTGCTGGCCAGACACCAGAGAAGAAAAGCTTGAAATGCGCCACAGACGATCTATGTTTCCGGAAAAGGTGCGAGAACTCAGCACTAGCTTTTTGTCCGAGAGCGGTGAGTATTTTTCCCCTGTCTCTATTGGCATTTCGGAAAGTCTGATTATCCCGCCAGACGTATCCACGAGTGTTTTCAATTCCGCTCGCATATCCTCATCGCTTAAATTTGTAAGCCTTTCTTTGGCGCCATGTACAACATTTTCCCCTTTCCATGATCCCTGTTGATGAAAAAGATAGGCTGGGGCAGAAGTTTCAGCATCTCTAAAGCGACCCCACACAAAATAGCAGCGGCTTCTTGCCCGTGTTAATGCCACATAGGCAAGCCGAAGATTCTCAGCCAGTGCTTCCTTTTCAGCGCATACCCTATTTTCATCCATGGCTGGCGAGCCGAGGTCAAGGGTTAATCTCATATGGTTGAGGCTATCGTGGAACGTAAAGGCATTATTGTTTTTCTTGATCTTGGAGCCGGCCCATCCAAAAGGACAAAACACGACCGGATACTCAAGACCCTTGCTCTTGTGGATGGTTGCTAGTTTCACAGCATTTTCATCACTCTCTAAGCGCAGTTGATGTTCATCTAACCGCGGTTTTCTTGGATCTCTTTGTTCAGAGAGCCATTTCAGAAGACCTGTCATGTGGAACCTTCTTTCAATGGATGTCTGATGCAAGACTTCTGCCAGATGCAGCAAGTTCGTATTTCGTCGCTCCCCATCAGGTAACGGCATGAGGCGGGTCAAGACTTTTTCTTGTACAAGTAAGTGCCGAAACATCTGGATAAAGCCAAGATTGTCCCAAAGGTCATGATACTGCAGAAATTTAACAAGCCACTCCTCCCATCCGGCTTCATCCTGCAGCAAGTCATCCAGTTCCTCTCCTTTAACACCTATCATATCGGTAGTCAGGGCCGCCTTGAGGAGACCCTCATTATTCGGCTCACTAATGCCAGCCATAACTCGCTCAATCTCCAGGGATTCATGGGAATCAAAGAGATTCTCTGTAGTATAAAGAACGCTTGGGATAGTAAGGGCTGTAAGGGCTTTTTGCACGCTGTGTGCTTCATAGTGTGTCCTCACCAACACAGCAATATCTCCCTCCCTTACGGGTTTTTGCCTTAATAGGGCTCTGCTGCTTCTGCCGAGGCTGATAAGTCGTGAGATTTCATCTGCCACTGCCTTGGAAATGAGTTCCCGTGCCTGTGTCTTGTTAATAGCTTTATCAGATTTTGTTATTTTGCTGGCATCCAGAAACCAAAGATGTAAAGGCGATTCTTTTTTATTATCTATTATGAGGGATTCAGGGACTTTTTCCCCTGCTGGCGCAACTGATTGAAATGGGATTTGATCATAGACAAAGGGTCGGTCCACTTTGGTAAAGATAGTATTTATTGCGGCAATCAAATCGGGCGCGGACCGCCAGTTTTCACCCAGGGTGAATCTGGATTTTACGTCGGCTGCAGCATCCATATAGGCAAAAATATCAGCCCCACGAAAACTGTATATGGCCTGCTTTGGATCACCAATGAGAAAGAGGGTGCCTTGTTTGTTTCCAAAAACCTTCTTAAATATGGCATATTGAATAGGATCTGTGTCCTGAAATTCATCTATCAGGGCAGCCCTAAATTTATTACCTATGGCTTGTGCAAGTGCTTCCCCATCTTTTTTCTTTAAGGCTCGATAAACCTTGAGGAGAAGATCATCAAAAAACTGGATATTTTTCTCCCCTTTTCTCTTGATAAGCTCATCGTGCATGTAATGAAACAACGCCACTTTGAGACCCATGAGGCGCTGGTTAAAAATTTTCTCAAGCTCCTCCTGTTTTTCCCTCAGTCTTTCACAGAGTTCAAAGAAAGGATGAGACGGGGGGGTATAGCCTTTTTTTACGGCCCCATTGATTTCGCTTGAAGTAAATCTTGTAAAGCCCTGAAACAATATGGGATTATTGCCTTCCGTTGACATAACATCGTCCATACACCGAATCCAGACAGGAATCTTTGCCTTACTGTATTTGCTTCTATTAAGACCTTCATCATCCGTAAGAATTGTTTCAACCTCTGCTATTGACGATTGCCAGGCTGTGCGAGTCTTATTAAAAATATCTTGAAATTCCTTTTCCTGGGCAGAAGTATCAGGAATAGCAACCTGGGGAATTATTTTTAGGTATGGCTGGGCATGCCGATTGGCAAGAAGAGAAAGGAGATTTTCCGGGTTGAATTTTGTGGTAATGGCATAGTTTACAAAAAGGGACGATGCAGTGTAGAAATGGGTGCGCCAGAAATCATCAACAATTTCTCTTTTGAGATTTTCCTGGTCAGTAACCAGCTCGGTATCAAATAGGCTGCCACTTTCAAAGGCATTTTCATGCAATATTCTCCTGCAAAATCCGTGTATTGTGAATATGGCAGCTTGATCGAATGAACGAAGCGCTTCTCCAAGACTTCGTAACGCAGTCTTCGGGTCCGAATGTCTTTTCACCAGATCAGTCAGAAAGGAATCCGCTATCCTTGTCCCATTAAATGCCTCTATTGCTTCGCGCAGCTTTATGCGAATCCTGTCTTTCAACTCCTCAGTGGCAGGCACGGTAAAGGTGACGACAAGTATTTCATGTATAGAAAGATTTTTTTCCAGTATAAGCCTGAGAAACAAGCCAGCAATTGCGTAGGTTTTTCCTGTACCTGCGCTTGCTTCTATAAGGTTTGTTCCCTCAAGAGGGCTTGTTAAAAGATCAAAGTTCCTGCGCGTTGTCATTTATGGGCCTATATGGCAGCTTCTGGTTTATGTCTTTTAGATGTAAAGTGTTTATTCACCGCAGAGACGCAAAGAACTCAGAGATGAATAGTTTTCCTTTTACCTTTGAGAGGAAGGTAAAAGGAAATTACTCAGACCGTATTGAGCAGACGATAGTCATTTTATTTCCATTTGATCACTTGAAAGTGGTTGTGATGAATAAAACTGTTAAAAAAATTAAAACTTAGCGTTCTCTGTGTCTCTGTGGTAAGAGAAATTGATAGACAACGTAAATTAACTTTAACAGAACACCATGTCAGGCTTTGATCTGTGCCTGTTGCTCAATTAACGGCCGAAAAATCTCTTCTGCGATGCGTTGAAATTCTGAATCAAGGGGATCAGTATTTCCAAAACAAAGCTGATAGTATGAATCTTCGCACTCACCCCAGTTGTAATCGGTTTTTTCCCAAATCCTGCGCGCACTATTTAAAGCGTCTTCTTCTGATTTGTTTTTTTCTCGTATCGCATGTACATACGTCCAGGAGGTGTCCGGAAAGAAATGAAGGGGCTTCATAAGTCCTTCCCAGTATTCCTTTAAGAGTATTTCAAGGATTTCTTTGCTATTTTGCACCGGGGAATATTCCCATGCTGCCCACACAGCTTCACGCCCTTTATCAGGCTCCAGGCCTGCCAGCATGCTGGTACGGGGATAGGTATCAGTCATAACGCTATTCAGTGCAAGGTGATAGAGCCATACCCTGAGGCGATCTCTGGCCTTCACTTGTGCATAGCGGTAGTGGAGCAATCTTTCTGAATAAATTGGATTGATCCGTCCTGTCACCCTGAAACCTGATATATTGAGATCAACTTCAAGTGGCTCGAGGATTGTTTCCTGTATATACGGCTTACTTTTTTTTACAAAACTCTCTATCCCCTGGCTCAGTTCCTCAAATATGCATTCTCCAGACGTTCCGTGTGGGAGCTGTCCGGAGGAGCGCACTGTAGGAAAAAAATCTTCAAGGTTGTCTCCCTGGAGTTTCTTTTCCAGCAGTTTTTTATTAAGCAGATATTTTTCCAGTGCCTTGATATCGAATGCCTCTCTGTCTTCCAGTATAAAGTCCCTCTCCTCAAGGTGAATTCCCAGGCGTTTATTGAGCAGAAACCTCGATGGATTAGAAAAAAAGTTGGATAGATCATTTAAATCAACTGTTTTCAATTCCTCTTCAGGGTTTGAAAGTCCCCGGGAAATAAACGATATGGGAGCCTCGCGAGACTCCAGAATGCATTGCGCTGCCTGGCGGTTCTCCTTTGAATAGCTGAACAGTTTTTTACCCTTCTTGAAATATTCTGGACTAAAGGCCTGAAGGCGGTGTTTGGTGAAAATATGGTCAAGAATTGTCTTTTCAGAGACTGTAAAGCCTTGTTCGATGCAATCCATGAGTTCGCTGACAACAACAGATGGGGGGATAGTGCTATTATCCTGAATATCTTGACCTACATAAGTGCAGTACAGTATCTTTCGTGCGGAAAGTATTGCTTCTAAAAAGAGATATCTGTCGTCATTGCGCCTGGATCGATCTCCCGGTTGAGGATGCTTTGCTATGAGATCAAAACCTAATGGTTTTGCCTGTCTTGGATAGGAATCACCATTCATACCCACACAACAGATGACCTTAAAGGGAATAGATCGCATGGGCAGCATTGCGCAAAATGTAACTCCTCCAGTAATAAAACCGAATCCAAGCCCTTCTTTTTCAAGAAAATGTCTGAGATGCCATTTGATGACATTGATATCAATTTCTTCATCAAAAATTGCTATTTTCTGCATGTCACCCAGGTCATTGAGCGCGCGCCGTATCAACTGCATTTCTCTTTCTGTATCCTCATCAGGCAGAAAAGTCTTCTCAAGAATTTCTGTTAAAGTTTTTGACCACTGATTAAGGGTGCGGGATTGACCAAGGGATGTGACATGGGCAAAGAGCTGCTCTGTGAAATCAAGAAGCCTCCCTAAAACAGAGACATTACTCCCTTCAATATGATCGTAGGGAAGGATGCCGCTAAACATGTTTTCATCCTGGCCAGGCAACGCGTAGCCTAATATCAGCCTTTCCAGACCAGCCTTCCATGTGTTTTCAGCTAATGCAGGAAGGCCCAGCTGGCTCCGGTCTTTACTGTCGATCCCCCACCGTATTCGGGTGTCTGTCAGCCATTTCCGAACAAGTGTGAGGTCTGCCTCCATAATATCAAATTTTCGATGGACTGCTGTCGATTCCAAAATGGAAAAAACCTGTGAGGCGGTAAAGCGGCTGCCCAGGAGATCCAAAATTGCCAGGAATGTATTGATAATCTCACTTTCTTTCCTTATGCTGCGATCTGCAATGCTGAAAGGGATTTTCCTGGAGGCATCTGTGGGGGTATCAAACACAGCCTGGATATAGGGAGCATAGGTTTCTATGTCTGGGGTCATTACTAAGATATCCTTGGGTTGGAGGCCTGGATCTTTTTCAAACATATCAAGAAGCCGGTCATACAACACTTCGATTTCCCGCATGGGGCTATGGCATGAATGGACCTGGATTGAGTTGTCATTAGGGGCAATCATTTCCTTTGCATTTAAATTTTGATGCCTGTCTCGAAGATTTAGGATGTCCGATTGTATACATAAGAGAAGAGTCTTTTTTTCGAAATGTATAAACGATGGAAATCCCTCGCAGTCATACTCATTTACCAGGTCAAAAAAATCCTTACCCAATACTCCCATGGATGCAAGGAGGCTGTTTCCTTTCTCCAGATGGAGTTCTTCAAAGGCAAGATCTCTCGTGCCCTTTTGTGCTATTGTTTTTTTCATCTCCCAGTCAGAGAGGATATCACCCCAGTATTCTTTACAGGGATTCATAAGAAAGAGATTTATCTGGCTAACGCGTGATAAAGCTTCAAGCATTTGAATGTGAAATCGGGGGAGTGCAGATATTCCAAAGACAGAAATTCTTTTCGGGAGTCCATGTATGGTGGTGGGGAATTCCTCTGTCGCCTTACAAAAGGCCTTGCCGAGTGCAGCACGATGCATTGTTCCAGTCTCTTTAACGAGTTCTCTCCAGAGCACGGCCTGCCAGTGATTTTCCTCTCCACCTTCCCATTTAAAAATCATTTCTGGACGAAAAAGCAGGTACTGGTCAAAGGTGTCTGCGATTCGCTCGGAAAGCTGAAAGCGTTTTACATTTCTCTGAGTATTTCCCATATAGGTGTTAAGGCTTTCAAAGCCCGGCTTTCTGATACATGAAGGGAGAAGCTTCATGATCCTCCAGGGCATTGTTTTGGGATCAAAATCTGAACGTTCAGGGAGGTCCGAAATGATTTTCTGAAATACTTCATGGATGAAGGCGTTAGGAAAAGGAAATCTGTGGTTTGCACAGATACCATGACGCTGGGCAAGGTGCATTGATACCCAGCGCTCCATACCTTTACTCTGTACAACAATAATTTCTTCATCCAGCACTGATGCTAAAGGTTCCCCAAGCACTTCAGCCAATATATCGGCAAGAATCTCCAATCTGTTGCTGGTAAAAAGTCGAAGGGTCATTATGGTAATTTCCTATTCCAATGAACCCCATACAATTGTACGGTACATAGAGGGATCTGTGTCACCTTCAGTTGATAGGAGTAAGATTTTTGACGTTTCATCAAGCCGTAATGCCTGAGCAATATTTCGGCAGGATGCCTGTGCACACACAGTTGTAAGCAGACCCAGAGTTACCGCACCTGATTCGCCTGAAATAACTCTGTCATCACCCTGAAGGGGATTGCCGAGAATGCGCATACCGCTCATTGCTATAGAGTCTGGACAGGCAACAAATACATCAGCGTAGTCTCGAAGTATTCCCCATGCCAGGGTGCTTGGCTCACCACACGCCAGGCCAGCCATAATCGTATTGAGGTTGCCTATGAGTTCCTGAGGCGTTTTCTTATGGGTGGCCATGGGTTCATAAAAACAGGCAGCACGGGTAGGCTCCACAACAGCAAAGAGAGGTCGTTTGTCGCCAAATAACTCAAATAAATACGCCTGGCTGGCAGCTGCAAGAGAACCCACGCCACACTGCACAAAAACATGCGTGGGAATTTCTCCTTCCAACTGCTCCAGGGCCTCGTGTAGGATAGTAAGATAACCCTGCATGATTTTTAAAGGAATTTCCTCATATCCCTCTCTTCCTGTATCCTGCAGTAAAATCCAACCTTGTTTTTGAGCCTGCTCCACCGCTTGCTGGACAGCATCATCATAGGTGCCATCAATAATATAAGTTTGAGCGCCATGCGCTTTGATAGATTCATATCGTGCTGCAGAAGTGCCTTTTGGAAGATAGACGACAGCATTACATCCTAACTGCTGTGATGCCCATGCCACTGCTCGGCCATGGTTCCCGTCTGTTGCGGTCACAAATGTAGTGTCAGCCAGCTTTTCTTTTGTACCTGGTGCATGAAGTAAATCGAAAGACAATTCCTGTGCATTCATTTTCAATCGCTGAGCGATGATGTATACCAGCCCATGGGTGGCACCAAGGACCTTAAAGGCATTGAGGCCAAATCGATGTGATTCGTCTTTAATCCAGATGTGAGAAATATGCAACATATCGGCAAGATGGGCGAGCTTTACCAGTGGCGTTGGCGTATAATCAGGAAAGGTTTGGTGGAATTTTCGTACATGATGGGCAGTTGATGAAGAAAATAAATCAGTCGAGGCCTTCGCTACACCTCTTTTTCTTGCGAGCTGATTTACAATGTATGTTATTTTTTCTATCTCAGACAAGTTGTCTCTCTTTATAGGTAAAACATGCCAGATTCGATCACCGTTGGATCTTTTACGTCAATGGTATGGACAATATCCTTATACATCCGTTTCTTCATCTCGGCGATTACCTCTCTGCGCTTGTTTAAGGCTTTTGCAAACAAGAGTGCCTCATTCATCAGGTCATCCATATGACAGGCTTTCATGACTATGTGATGCGCTTCGCATTCCTCGGCAGTGACTCGTTTTCCGCTAAACAGCATTTCTTCAAGCTTGTACATGGGGATTGCCTTTTTGATGATAGCAATCATACCTGGAAGAAACGGAATTCCAAGGTCTACCTCTGGAAAGGAAAAAAAGCCTCGATCAGCACGCATAAAGCGAAAGTCAAAGGCACAACTCATGATGGCTCCGCCAGCAAACACATGGCCTGATATTGCAGCGATTGTAGGCATTGGATAAAGGAGGATTCGTTTGAAAAGTTTCATCATCGTATAGAAAAATGCCTTTGCGGTTTCCATATCATTTTTTTTAATAAACGGTGCCAGCCAATCCAGGTCAATCCCGTTACAGAAAATTTTATCATGAGCGGAGGTAACAATAAGGGAATTAGCATCTGTATTATTTTCAATCTCATCTAAGACCTTGAGAAAGCAGTCTAAAAATGCGAGATTGAAAAGGTTTTCGCCGTCGTTCATAGTAATAATAGCCACTTTATCATCTAATGTATATTCTATACGTGCCATTTTCCACCCTTCCTTAATGATAAAAATTTTCTTTGCTGGGTGGATAGAATAAGATGAAAGAGCATTATGTGTCAAAGTAAAAAGGCTACAAGATATGAGGTAGTGAGGTTAGGCTATGATGCGAAGCCCCGTTCCTGAAAGCTATCGCTTTCGCTCAGGATCTGTCCGCCATAAGTCTGGCAGGCCGACTCGACGGTTGACAAGGAGGAAGTGAGAAGAATTCCACATTAGCGACTCGCATGTTTTTCCTCTTTAGACAATAGTGTCCAATCGTATAAGGCATCAATTACCATATTTACAGTATCATCAGTCCATTCCACATCTTCGAGTACCGTTGTAAAATATTTTTCAATACTTTTCACCAGTTCCATCTCCCTATCCTGTTCCCTGGTTAATTTAGCGCTGAATAAAAAAATATATAGAACAAAAGCGAACCAGACGACCAGGAGAAACAATACAATAAATCCCATCATCCAGGTAGAAAACCCTGTCGGAATAATAGTTACAACAGGAAGGACAAGAAAAAGGATGCTGATTAATAAATAATGCCACTCTATATGAGTAATTCCTGCAATATATTTTTTTATCATTTTTTTCTCCCTATTAAAAATTTCTCAAATGCAAAACCCCCAGCAATCCCTATGAGAAATAGGATTGCAAATAGTCACTCATGGCATACTCAACTACAGACTGTTTTGATATAAATACATTTTTCTATGCTATGAGTATAGGGTAGTGAGATTTGAAGGTCAAGGTGGAGTGTAAGCAGGTTATTTTTTCAAGCGAGGCAGGAAACATGGTATGTATCTGACAATTTCAATATTTCGTAATTTTAGATCATGTTGCAACTATCATCTCTGACATGAAAAAATTTAATTTTCATTTTTTCTCCTCTTCTCTGTTGGTTTTAAGAATAGTAATAAGAGAAGCCCCGAAGCACTTATCAATGTATAGAGCCAGAATGCTAAACTATATCCACCGGTGACGTCAAAAATGTATCCCGCCAGAATCGGGCCGATCGCACCGCCAATAGTGCCGCTGAAGGCAACGATACCAAAGAGGACACCATGAGCATTTAATCCGAAAAACTCTGCAACGATGGGGGACATAGTAGTAAAATATCCGCCGTGAGCAATGCCGTAAATCATAGCAAAAGCATAAAACATCCACAGTTCTTTGGCTATTTGCAGCCATAAAAGCCCGGCAATGAGAAGAATAAAGCATAAGATCATTACCTTTTTACTGCCGATTCGATCAATGGCAATCCCAGTGATAAACCTACCTGCCATGCTTACGCCGCCAATAGCAGAGAGAATAGTTGCAGCTCTGGTTGTGGAAATTTTTAAATCTTGGGCATGGGGGACAATGTGCACCATGATAGTCAGGAAGCAAAAAACGACGGCCATATTGACTGCGCAAATTGTCCAGAATTGTCTCGTACGAACTGCCTCGCCAAGAAAAAGACCTTCAGCAGCTAGACCTGGTTTACTCCCTGACACAATGTTTTCATAATCCTGCAATGGAGAAATCTGGCTCGGGTCACGTTTGAGGAATTGAGCGATTGCAAAAAGCGATAGAAGCACCCCGATACCAATAATGAGGTAGGAAGTCCGCCATCCGTAGTTCGTGATAAGTATACTTGCCACAAGGGGAATGATAAATTGGCCGGCGCCAGTGCCAACTTTAACGATGCCAGTCATAAGTCCCCTTTTCTTGACAAACCATCGCGCCGTTGTAGTTAAGGGGATCACATCAACGGAACTTAAGCCGATTCCGATAATGATGCCGTAAAACAGATAAAGCTGCCAGGCAGCACCAAGCCCGGACATGAGCAAATGGCCCAGCCCGAACAAGAAGCCGGTGACAGCCATTACATTCCTCGGACCTATTTTATCGTTGAGCCTGCCCACGAAGATGCCGAGCAGACCCATAAGAAAAAAAGCGATCGAAGAGGCGCTGGAGATAGCCGCCCGTGACCATCCGAATTCAGATGCTAAGGAGTTAAAAAATACCCCATAGGTAAAATATGTACCGATCCCTATCGCCTGTATGCCAAAGCAGGAAGTGGCGATGACATAACCGTAGTAATTGGTATGTTTTTTTATCTTATCCATACACAACAGTCCCGAATCAAAATAACTATTTTATACAAAACATCGACATTCATTGAATGCCGATGTTTTGTATAATAAAATCATTACTAATAAAAGGAAAAAGAATAAAATTCTCCATAAAAGTAAACATAAATTGTTTATTATTAAAACAAAAAATACTTATCTTTTTACAATAAAACGTTCCTCTTTCCCATGTCTTATTATTTACTAGTTAATTTCCGATATATGAAATATTTAATATAATAATTAAATGTATTACTTTAACTAAAAAAGTGAAAATATTGGCTATGAATATAAGGATAGAGGTTTTCCTTTATCCTGATTAAATTGCAGGCAAGAGCATTTCGTTGATGCAGAGTGTCTGCGCTATCTAAAATAGAAATGTTGAAAAATTCAGTGATAAAGAGAAATGACATCTACAACAGTATCTGGTTTTCCATGGATCGAGATTCCCCTGCAGATATCACTCGTATAGCCGGTAATCCCTTCACCGGACATTTATACTCGCATATGCCGCAGCCCACACACGTTGTGAGATCCATATAGGGCAGCTGCACAGAATTTTCCTTGCCATCAGGTCCTGCCACAATGCCTTTCCGAAAATAAATAGCCTTGGGTGAAGTAGGGCAGTGCTCTTCACAGACAATGCAAGGCCCATTACCAGACCAGGGAAGACATCTGCCTCTCTCTATATAGGCAGAGCCTATCTTTATAGGGCGTTCGATCTTTTCCTTTGCTGAAAATTCGGCTATTGCCCCAGTGGGGCACACATCACCACATAATGTACAGGTGTACTCACAGTAGCCTTGGGTCATAATAAGATGCGGCGTCCATAATCCGGCCATTCCAGCCTCTGTGAGTGTGGGATTGATCACATTTGTGGGACACACCTTCATACAAAGTCCACATCTCTGGCAGAGGGTAAGAAATTCTTTTTCAGTCAGGGATCCTGGCGGCCTAATCAACCGGGGATTTGATACGTTATGTGCCTGACCATCAAGCCTTCCTAAGAGTGGTAAAGAAACACCGGCAAGTATTCCTGCAAGGACTGCGCGCCTGCCCATGTCAGGTCTTTTATTTGATTGCGGTGAAGACCACCTGAACCTGAAAGACAGGGCATCTTCAGGGCAGGAATCAAAGCAATTAAAACACATCAAACACTCGGCACTCTGCCAATCCTTTCCGGGCTCAGGTTCGGCAGCGCCCTGACAGCTTTTTGTGCATGCATTACAACCCGTGCATTTTTCTTTGTCTTTGACAAGGGTAAGGAGGGTGAACCTAGAGAATATCCCTAACAGCGCACCCAACGGGCACAAAAAACGACACCAAAAACGCGGGCGAATCCTATTAAGAAAAAGGATTGCCAAAAAAAGCAATCCAATAAACCATGCAGTGTTAAAGACCTTGTAGGTGTATCCGAACACAGGTGAGAGCAAAACCTCTCCATACCCAATGAGATTTAAGATTTTTACATCGCTGCCAGTCATTAATTCAAACACCTCTTTCGCTCCTGTCCCGAGACCTGGAATGATGGCCAAGGCAATTGAGCGAAAGAGTATAGAGAGGGGATCCATCAACCCCGCGAAATTGACACCTATAAGTGCTCCTATAAGCACGGTAATAAGAAGGAAGTACTTGACTCTCTGGCCAGGCGACTTTTGGTTGGCCCTGACCATTCGCGCTCCCTTGAGCGTCGGTTTAACCCAGCTTACCACATGATGAATCGTGCCTAAGGGACAAACAAATCCACAGAAAATCCTTCCTAAAAACAGGGTAACCACAAGCAACCCTATCGCCCACCAAAAACCCTTGATGAGATGATGCCCCGATAGCAGCGATGAGAAAAGCACAAGGGGGTCGAGCTGAAAGAAAAATCTCACAGGCCATTCGATATTAATGTCCTGAGCGTTGGAGAACGCATGCGAATATTCAACAAATACATCCTGTGGAAGACGACTCTCAATCAGGAGAAAAAGGAAGAGCAGGAGGAAAAATGCCTGGCTTACTCGCCTGATCCAAATCAGATGCCGCGCTGTCAAATAACCACCATTTTTCGATTGAGTTTTAATAAATTAGAGGTACCGAGGCCCCACTTTTCTCCCAACCCAATAAATCCGAGATTCGCTGGATTGACTCCGAAGAGTTTTGCAGCCGCAGCATCCGCGGCAACCTGGTCATCGCTTAAGATCAGAGTGTTTTTCACGGCAACATCGGAGAGGCTTCCTCCAGAGGGACCGTTTGTTACCATGATTCTGGTAGCATCTATCAAGGTCACAGTGGGTTTGAAAAACTGGGCTAGGTCAATAATGGTTTGGTGTATATCCTGGTGAAGGGCATATCGTCTGCCACCCACACCCCCTATCCAATTTTTTATGCCAAGGGTCAGGGTGCTGAGTCCATGATCCTTAGCAACTGGGAGATTAATCACCTTGTCAGCCTCTACCAGTGGAACAAACACAGGCCAGATGTCAAGACGGTGGCCGTGAATCTTCATTTTTCTCATCAGAGATGATCGTGGCATGACAAGATCAGCATCGGTTTTTTTGGCCACCGACCCCACACCAGTAATAGCAAAGCAACGTCGTGCGTCATGAATCGTATGATCAGCGACCCGCACTTTTTTGGCGCCACAATCATAGCATAGTTCTATCACTGCCTCCAGCACCTGAGGGTTAGTGGTTGCCGCTAGTTCAGGTCGCCGTGCCCAGGAGACATTCGGCTTAATTACCACTACGTCTCCTCGTGAGATAAAACGTGCGATGCCTTCTGCAGCGTCAAAGACCTTTTTGGTTAACTCCTTTATGGAATATCCCTCTGTCTGTCCAAGGCCTTCCACAATAAACCCGGTACCTTGTTTTTGAGCCCATAGCTTCTTTGTGCCACGCAGAGGCCAATCAGTTAAAGCGGAAAAGGCCATAGCGCTGGAGATTTGAAACAATCTCTTTACAGCCATTCTTCTTGTGATAAGCTTTTTCAAATATCAACTACTCCCCATACAGAGCATATTTGAAACGTCATATGATTCTTGGACTGACATATATGTATAATACACCAATATTCCAGTGAATTTAAAATATTTTTTTTAAGATTTAAATTTAGAATGCATTGCTTCTTTTGTTATGTGAGATGCACATATGTGATAGAATAACCATTATAAATAGAAATATAAATAGTATTAAGGTATTTGTGAAGAAGGGTTCTTGCAAACCAATATAATCTTTAGAAGTTTATTATGAAGCAGTAACCAAAGAATTGCTCTTTGTTTCTTTAAGAAATATACAGGCACGTGCTATTTGATATATACAGGAAGGGTAATGTCCAGAGGTGTATAACGAGCAAGAAATTGAAGTGGAAATATGTATGCATTAAAGGGTTCGACATGCTCTCTATGTATCTACAACTTTGTCTACGCCTTTATTTTCAAGCTCTGCAATAAGGTCAGCAGCCCACCTGGTGGCATTACCAACCACTGTTGTACATGCTGTAGAATGCCCGCCTGCTTCTAAAAATTCTTCCCACTCTTCATACATATAAAATGACTTTCCCATAAGCTTTTTTTGTATTTCACTGCATGTAACTGTCCCATATTCATCCAAAAAGTTATTTACTAATTTCTCGCTGAGCCTATATGCCACAAATCTTTTTCGTTCCGGATCTTCTATATTTTCTAATTCTCTTCCATAGATCTGACTCAAGACCATTACTGTGCCTGCTAACGCACCACAATTTCCAGAGGTAGTTAATCCTATTCCGGCACCAAGGCCGGTTGCAGATTTAAATACTGCTTCATTTTTTAACTCTGGAAACATTTCATACAATGCTCCGATCGCGCATTGAGCGCAACCACCGTAATTTTTTTCATACTCAAAGCCTAATTCATACGCTTTTTCACTTCTTGTATCAGACATGGTGGTATTCTCCTTAATAATATTTGGCAAACTTGTAAAAAGTCTTTTGCGAGCGATTTTGACCATTTTTGGAATAAGATTCATAAAATGCTGAGAGTTAATCCGCCTAAGGCAGATAAAAATCTCAACACTATGTGAGGAGCATGTGTATGTCTTTTTTTGTAATGCCCTATACATTCACAGTAATGGGCCGTTTCAAAATGGTGCAAAGCAACGTGCCCTTGTTGCTATTGCC
>JGI10211J34971_10002595_pt1 | contig 14664 bp, 21 predicted proteins | sample Etolagsediment_FD_34971 | JGI IMG/M metagenome (IMG submission 34971) | reverse complement strand
ACCCTAGTGAGGGGGCCTATCAGTCTGAGGTCCTCTACAATAACCAAGAGGCAATCAACCGATATGGCGGCGAGCGCTCTAAGATTACTCTCACCCTACCTGGAGTGAGCTCTGATCAGTTTGGTCGTGGAGCTGGTGATGCTTTTGGTTATTTCACGCCGACCGCCTCTAGGATCTTCAACCTACTAGCCAATCCTCTGAGGACGTGGAGCGGCGCAGTGGGCACAGGTCGGAGCGTCTACTTTGATGTAGGCACTTACCTCACCGTTAACTCACCCCACCTCAGAGGCTACTCAGATACCTATGGTGTAACTGATGGTGTGGGGATGATCCGAGCGATACGTCAAGAGCTAATGAGTGAGGGCTGTGATATAGAGCTGATCGTCACAGGCATAAGCCCCGTTAACTGGAATAGCGCGGCGAGGGTGACAGCGATCACTGCGACTACAGCCACAGTCGCGACCGATGACTTTAGCGGCTCAGACGTGGATGATGTGGCATTCTTTAAAGCGGGTGATGTGGTCGATTATCTCCCTAAGGGCAACCATGATGGAGCCATCACAGGTCTAGAGATCGACAGCATCTCAGGCAATGTCATCACGTTCACAGCGGCTCATGGTATCGCCTCACTCAACGGCACACTAGAGCCGACCACATACGCCAACGCGACCGCAACTCATAGAAGTGATGCGTATTTAGCCAACACTTCTGATATTATAAACACAACAGTAGACGCGCAGGAGTACAGCTGATGCCTACTAAAGCAGACCTTGAAGCCACCATCTCAGAGCTTGAGCACGACGTAAGGCGGCTCTCTCGTTCACTTGGTCAGGCGAAGCTTGATCTTCAGGAGCTCCCTGAGCGCCTCGTGAACTACCCTCGACCTCAGCGCAGTGAACAGAGCTCAGTTGCTATCGACCGCGCTCTGGCAGAGTGGTCCTCGACCATTGAGGACCCAGACCAACGGATCAATACATACATCCGCAGCATGGAGGGCATCGGCTGGACGTGGGAGAAAGAGTACGTCAAGAATGGTCAGTTCGCTTGGTGTGGCGCTTTCGCGGCGTTCTGCTATCGGGCTGTCAAGTTCAAGACTCGTCAAAAGATCTTCCCTTCATGCTATCGCCTCTATTCTAACTGGTCACAGACCTCACGAAAGATCGAGCCACGTGACATGCTCCCTGGTGACATCGTGGTCGTGTACTCCTCAGCGCGCGCTACATGGGGTGATCACATCACGCTCTGCCGAGTGGCCCCCATTGATGGTCGTTTCGAGACGCTCGAGGGCAACGCCCACGGGACGCTAGGTGATGGCTCTCATGGTGAGGGCGTTATCGCTCGCGAGCGTAGCCTTGATGAGGTCGCCTTCGTTTACCGTCTACTCGCTGAGGACTTCGATGAGTGATAAGCAGACTGTGACCGAGCGGGCAGGAGGGCGAAAGGCTACAGCGTTCTATGCGACTCTAGCCTCATGCCTACTTCTAGCGCTCCTCGATAAAGCTCACACTGAGGTCTTAGGCCTCATCGATACCTTGTTCCTTGTCTACGCAGGAGCCAACGTGTTTTCAAAGCGCGCAGGAGCTCCGCAGGGAAAAGAGCAAGCGGCTGTAGCACAGCCTCAACCAATCCCCCCAACAACCCCCCAACCTGAGACTACACTGGAGAAGCCATGAGACTCGGAGTTCAATATCCTATCCACGCTGGTGGATACCTCGCCACCTACAACGCCTCAGCGGTCAACGATACAGACTGGCACACCCTCGCCTCTGAGGACTTTTATGACACTCGGACAGGCACACAGCTCTCAAGCGGGTTGAAGTTCGCTTATGTTCAGTTCGTCAGCGGATCAACCGACACGGTAAGCTATGGTAAGTTGCGCGCTCGTGTCGCGGCGGGTGATGGCGTCGCTAACACTGATGGTGTCATTCCTGTGCTCGGTTCATTTGATGTCGATGTGCAAGCGCTCGTGAGCGGTAACTCAGTGACCTCAGTGGCATATAAGAAGGCTGCAGGCTCTGACACGTTTATCGTTTATGCTGGCTTCAATGCCACAACCAACGCTTAAAGGGGCGATCCATGAGTATTAACGCTAAACCATGGGAGGGCGCAGGGGGCGCGGCTACAGTCCCAGACGCGAGCGAGACGACCAAGGGCAAGATCAGGATCGCGACGAGCGCAGAGGCCACGACTGGCACTGATGATCTCACAGCGATGACCCCCCTGACCGTCAAAGAGCGGATCGACGCGGCGCTCGTCGGTGGAGTCGAGTATAAAGGCTCATACACTGGTCAGAGCCTAGTCACTGCTCAAAAGGGTGACATGTATATCTCTAGCGGGAATCAGACGCTAGGTGGCATCTCGCTCACTAATGGTGATCACATCATCTTTAATCAGAATGCTTCTGATCCTGTCACTGGCTCGATGTTCGATAAGATCGACAACACCGATCAAGTCACGAGCGTTAATGGTCAAACTGGCCCTGTATCGCTCGGTATCGGTGATCTCAATAACGTCACCATCTCAGGGGGTGGCGCTGATGGTGACTTCGTTCGCTATGACTCAGGTGACAGCCGTTGGGAGAATGTCACAGCCGCGAGCATTAACTTAAGCTCATTTAATAATGATCTGAGCGCTGATGACTTCGCGGCAGACCACACAGCGTCTAACTACACACCGAGCAACGCCAACATCGATGGCCATTTAAGTGGCATTGATTCAGCGCTCGCCTCTGCTGGTGGTAATCAGATCACTGATGTTTCAAGTCAGACGGGCTCATCATTTACAGCAACCTCAAACAAGATCTATGTGGTGGGGTATACGACAGGGACACAAACAATCACCTTCCCAGATGCCTCAACATCTACAGATGGTGACCTGATCGGCCTAACCTCCACAGGTACAGTCGATTATAGCCTCGATCTCGTGAGCAGTGATGGCTCAACTAATGACCTCCTAAACATGAGCAATCAGACCAAGGGCGGGACTAATGGAGCTCTCTCCATCAGTGTAAAGCAAGAGCTCATCCTCTTTGGCTGTGATGGTACTAGGTGGCGTCAACTAAGTCGCGAGCTCGCTGACGTAGCGAAGACAGGCGCTTACTCTGATCTAAGCGGAACGCCAACGCTTGCGACAGTGGCCACTACAGGCGCTTACTCTGACTTGACTGGCGAGCCCACAGCGCTCAGCGATCTCACTAATGATCTGAGCGCTGATGACTTCGCGGCAGACCACACAGCGTCTAACTACACACCGAGCAACGCCAACATCGATGGCCACCTGAGCGGCATTGATTCAGCGCTCGCCTCTGCTGGTGGGCTCTCTGCTGTTGTAGATGACACCACCCCCCAGCTCGGCGGGGATCTTGACCCTAACGGGTTCGGGATCGATGGTAATCTCGTGCCATCGACCGCCAACAACAGAAGCTTAGGATCAGCCACCGCTGAGTGGTCTGATCTATATATTGGTGATCAAGGTAAGATCTACTTCGGCAATGATCAAGACGTTGAGCTCATCCATGATCCAGATGATGGCCTAGTCTTAGATCTTGGCGTAGCTGAGGGTAGCAACGATCCACAGTTTGAGCTACGGAGTCAGAACAGCGGCACGATTGGACCGCGCTTAAAGTTTAATCAGGAGAGTACGAGCCCTGCAACGAATGACAGAATCGGCGTCGTGTCTTTCACAGGTAAAGACTCAGGGGGGACAGAGCAGGAATACAGCAAAATCCAAGGGATGATCACGGATACAACAGCAGGCGCAGAGGTCGGGCGCGTGTCGATCCTCGCAGCTCCGGGCAGCGCGAATACTCGCGGGCTCCATGTAGAGGGCGTCTCAGGTCAGGCGGCCTACACCAAGGTGAACATCGATCACGATGGTGGCAACTATGGCCTTCATCTCAACAACAGCCTTGTGACGACGACAGCGGCAGAGCTTAACCTCTTAGATGGTGGCTCGACGGTCGGCAGCTCCATCACGATCACTGACACGGACGGCTTTATCATCAATGATGGTGGTGTGTCTAAGCTGATCCCTGCATCAGATCTAAAGACGTATGCTGCATCAGGCGCTAGTGGTATCTCTGCTGTTGTAGACGACACCACACCCCAGCTCGGCGGCGCGCTCGACGTGAACGGTAACGCCATCACCTCAGCCTCCAATGGCAATGTCACGATCAATCCTGATGGTACAGGTGACATCAGCGTAGGCGCTGACATCATCCCAGATGCAGACGCGACTCATACGCTCGGCTCTGAAAATAACCGCTTTATCACGCTTCACTCAGAGCTTAATGGTGCTGTGCAGTTCAAGGCACGCAACGAGACAGGCGGCGCGCTCACCAAGGGTCAAGCGGTCTACATCTCAGGCGTAAGTGGTGATGTTCCTCTTGTGAGTCTCGCTCGAGCTAACAGCGCTTCAACGATGCCAGCTCATGGCCTCCTGGCAGCTGATGTGTCGAATAACGCAGATGTGCAGGTGATCAGCTTCGGTAACCTCACCGAGTACAATACGACGACTCACAGCTTATCGCTCGGTGATACTGTCTATGTGTCAGCCGCCACAGCGGGGGCTTTGACGAGTTCAGCGCCAGCCGGTGAGACTAACCTGATTCAGAACATCGGTAAGGTCGTGAGAGCTTCTGCTACAGAGGGCATTATCAAGGTCGGCGGGGCTGGTCGAAGCGCTGCGACCCCTAACCTCAATGATGGAAAGATCTTCCTCGGCAACGCATCTAACCAAGCGGTGAGCACTGCGCTGAGCTCGATCAACCTCACCTCATTCAATGATGATCTCGGCTCAACGTATCAGCCTCTTGATACAGGTCTAACGTCTATCGCAGGTCTCACGACCAGCGCTAATCAGATGCTCTACACGACGGGCTCAGATGCCTATGACGTGACGAGCATCACCGCAGCAGGTCGAGCGATCCTCGATGATGCAGACGCAGCTGCTCAACGCACTACACTTGGTCTCGTAATCGGGACTGATGTCTTGGCTAATGTGGTCGAGGACACCACGCCACAGCTCGGTGGCAACCTTGACACCAACGGCCAAGACATCATCACCACGAGCAACGCTGATCTTGATCTTGCTCCTGATGGCACTGGCGCAGTCGTACTGAAAGGCAACACGACAGGCGGCAACAACCAAGGCAAGATCAAGTTTAACTGTGAGAACAACAGTCACGCAGTCACCATCCAAGGGCCAGCGCATTCAGCGGCGGCGACATACACCCTGACTCTACCAACCTCGGATGGCTCTCCAAATCAAGTTCTTGAGACTGATGGGTCTGGTGTCCTCTCTTGGGTCGATCAGTCGGGGGGTGGTGGAGCCACTGGCTGGACTTACTCAGCAATCACTGCTGACCCTGCCAACGCTCAGGCCGGTTATCATTACAGTTGCACAGGTACATTTACGATCACGCTACCTACATCAGGCGTGAGCGCGGGTGAAGAGATCCGAGTTAAGAATATGGGTACAGGTACGATCACTCTTGACCCCCAGACCTCTAATATCGACGGGTCAACCACTGATTATGTGATGGACATCCAGTATGGTGCTATCACGCTCGTGAGTACAGGCACACACTGGGAGATCATCTAATGAGTCATAATGCTAACAAGGTGAACTCCCAGGAGCCAAACCGAGCAGGCGCGATCAGTGAAGCGCTCGGCGATCTATCAGACGTGACCATCACCTCGATAGCCGCTAATCAGGCGCTAGTCTATGATGGGAGTGGATGGGAAAATAACACTAATCCTAATACGCTCGGATCTGTCTTCATCGGTGAGGGTGCTAGTCAAGCCTATAGCGGCTCAAGCGCTAGTGGTGTGGCTTCAGGTGATGTGGTCGAGTTCTACGCTAGCTCACCTCACAACGGGCTAGGCGCAACCATCACGAGCGCTTCAAACTGGGTGAGCGCTGTGGAGCTCGGTGTCGGTACATACAAGATCACCGCCAATCTCGCTCTCTCGTTTAGCGCTGCAGGTTCGGTGAAATACCAGATTCATCAAGCCACAAGCGCTGTCGGCGGCGAGGGCTTCTGCGCTCAGGATGATGTTGACTGCCATAACCCAGCGGTCGCTTATGTGACCGTAGGGTCTGGGACGAGCTCCTTTGATGTGCGCTTGACCTCGACAGGAACCAATATTAACACAGTAGCCAACCAAGGGAACCGTCAAGCCGAGCTCGGCTACATGCTGATTGAGAGAGTCCGATGAGTCATAACGTCAACAAGGTCAACTCTCAGGAGCCAAACCGAGCAGGCGCGATCACTCAGAGCTTCAGCAATCTCTCTGACGTATCCCCTAGCAGCCCATCCACTGGCCAGGGGGTCGCTTGGAGTGGCAGCGCTTGGGCTGAGTATGACGCGCAACCAAACACGGTGGCCTCTGCGTATGGGATCGATACCGCCACAGGTGCCTATACGGCCTTCTACTACGATCGAATATATGAGGACGCTGATGGGTTCTATATCAATATGCGCTGGCAGTTCGGTAGTCCGCAGTACCTTATGACGCTCTATAATAACGCCACATATGCATCCAATCTAGTCAAAGTCTTCGCCGTCAATAGCCAGTACTGGAAAGGTTTTGGGCTACAGGCTGGCTATAAATATCAGCTACAGGCTGATGTCTGCATCCCATCGAACAGCAGCGTAGGGGCTTATGTAAAGCTTCAATGGCGCACAGATACAGGAACATCTCTTGGCCCGATCGGTTTTGCTCGTAGACCTAGCGAGAACCGCGCTAGGTTTAATGGGTTTATTGATCTGACATCAGCAAGTGGAACTACTAATGTAGGCCTCTATAATCATGGTGTGAGCGGTAATGTCGCTTGGATTCAGGCGGGTGACGATAACCGTCAAACAGTTTTAACAGCGAGGATCATTGAATGAAGATTACACAGAAGAGATCATCAAGCGTCGTCGAGGGAATGCTTGTTAAGTTCGGCACGTCTAATATCGTCGAGCCATATGACGGCACAGGTGAGCCCGCAGGGATCGCTCAAAACTGCCGCGTCGTGCAAATTCAGAACGATCCTGATCAACCAGCAGAGAGCGTCGATGTGTGCGAGCTCGTCATTGAGGGCTTCTGTAATGTCCTGATTGACTCCGCAGCATCTAGTCAGGGAGCCGACTTTGGCGCGTCCACGACAGCTGGAAGCTTAACCGTGGGCTCTACGCCTGTGCTCGGCCACGTCTTGCCACAGCCGTGGAGCGACACCACAGACCGAATCGCGGGGCTTATGCCTGCTCTGATCCATATGGTGGGCTGAGATGATTAATGTAAACCTGCCAGAGATACCCAAAGAGGCGGCGGTGTACATCGTGGCCGCTGTAGTTGGCGCTGTGCTGATCTTCGGTGTGTGGTCGGTCGGTGTCGCTTCAGGAGCTCGGGCAGCTCGTGAAGAGATGCAGGTCGAGATCGACAAGAAGTCAACGCGGATCCTTGAGCTAGAGGGCAAGGTCACCAAGACCGAAGCGGAGCTCATCGCGTGCCGAGCATTGAAAGAGGGTGAGTGCATCCTCAAGTGTGAGCCTATATGTAGAGAGCGAGTTCAACGTGCGCTAGATGTCAGGGGGGCTCTATGCTCGCCATCACACTGACCCTAGCTCTGCTACAGCCACTGCCAGCGGTGACCGTCGGCGCTGACACTGACCTCGAGCTTGATGACGCGCTGACAATCCCAATGGGTGAGTATCTGCCAGCCATTAAGGGTGAGCGCTTAATCATTGATCATGAGGTGCTTGTGACTCTTGATGTCAACTCATGGCTACGCCTCAAGGACGTTGTGCTTGGTCAGGGTGATATCTGCCAAGCGGCTGTCACCGCGACCGCTGTTACCTGCCAGGAGCAGAGCGAGAAGATGCTGACCAAGGCCAAGGCTGAAGCATCCAAGCGGAAGGCCGAAGACGCTAAGCTCATCGGCGCTCTGAAGAGACAGCTCTCAGCGTCCGAGCTTCTAGCATCGACCAACGCTAAGAGCAGAGATCACTACAAATGGGCTCTTGCTTCAGTTAGCGCTGTTACTGTAGTTGTCACATCGATTATGATAGTGAGCATGTATGACTGACCTCATCACGATATGGAGACAGCTATGGATATGACCGCCATCGACATAGGCACGCTAATCGCCTTGGGGGGTATGCTGTGGAAAATGACCCAAGACAAAGCCGCTCAGGCTGAGGAGATGGGGCGCTTGAAACAGCAGGTCAGGTCACTTGAAACTAGAGCCTCTCAGGTTGATGTTAAGTTTGAGTCAGTGGATCGCAAACTTCAGCAGCTTATCGAGGCTGTGGCTAGGATCGAGGCCACCCTCGATGCTCAACGTGATTTTGCTCCTCGAGCGCCGGCGATCTACAGGCGCGACAGTTGAGCCAAGAGGCGATCTGATCCACCATCAGCGATTACCTCACTCATCAGCTGTCGGGCTCGGTCGAGCGCATCACCATCATAATGAGCTGAGATGCTGAGCGACTCCCAGAAGTAAGGGTTGCTGAGGTTCTTACCAACGGCGCGAGAGTCAGCGTCGAGAGGTAGAGCAGGGAACTCATCGCGGATCTTCTTAACGATCGGCTTAGATGTACCCATGTCACGCCACCACTCTGGGTTAAGTCGTGATGAGCGGATAGTAGAGCTGATTAGCCACGAGTAGAAGAAGTCTCGCCTCTGCTCGGCGCTGATCCCCTCTAGATCAACCAAGAGTCGATTAGCTACGTCGATAGCCTCACTCTTAGAGATACCGTGATGGTCGAGCGCTTTGGCTAGATCCTTCATCGAGGTAAAGTCTCTCACCGGCGTTGGTCGCTTAGGCTCATCGCTCGCCGGCTGTGGAGGTGCTGAGGGCTCAGGAGCTGGCTGAGGTTGCACAGGTGCAGAGGGCTGAGGAGGTCGCGAGGGCTGAGGCTGTCGTGATGGCTGAGGAGCTCGCTGAGCTTGTGGCGCTCGTGATGGCTTCTTGATCTCCTCACCGAGAGCCTGAGCGCTGATCTCGGCGCGCTCGTCGTCGCTCATGTTCGTGTTGTCTGCGATCTCATCAGCTGAGTAGATGCCACTCACAGCATCAGGGAAGACAGCGCGAAGACCCATAGTCAGACAGCGAGCGCGAAGCATCTGCATCGGCATCGTCTTCCAGTTGCGGTTATTGGTGAGGCCTTGAGCCTGAGCCATCTGGAAGGTGTAAGTAAAGCTGTGGACCACATCGATGGCCTCATCTCGGCGCGCCATCTCCATCACGCAGTGTTCGTGATCCCACTCCACTGTCCTGATAAATGCCACGAGGCCTGAAGATCGACAGATGCCAGCCATAGCGTCTGCGTTGAGGGTGGGCTTACCTCTGAGCGAGTAGCCTTGAGTCCAGGTGCGTCCGAGATCACCACCGAAGTGATCCCCAAAAGCGGCGAAGACTTGAATCAGGCTGAGGGCGTCGCGCTGATTGCCATTGGTTAAGAGCATAGCCATGTCTTGAAGCTCTTGAATATTGGTTGGTGTAAAGATGCTCATAGTGTATATCCTAAGTATCTGTTTGGTTAAGAGGCAGATGAGACGGTAGGTTTAGTGGGTGGGGTCGAGAGCGGCGTGGTTTCCTCTCTCGGCCCCATTTATTATAGGAAGATGAGAGCGCAGGTAATGACGAGCGCGGTGATGATGAAGAGCTCCTCAGCTGTCATCGGAACCTCCGAGCGACATAGGCTGAGAGCTTGATCACGCCACGAGCAACGCTAAAGCGGTTGATAGGCTCGGCCAAGTTCTCAGCGATGTCAACGCCACGAAGCGCGGCGAGCTCCACGTCTGTGATTGATGGGGCCTGAGGCTCGACGGTGAGCACTACAGGCTTGAGGTCATAGCAGGTAGGTTGTGGGTCTGTGATGGACATGTTAGTTGGTCTCCTGGATTGATAGGGTTGGTAGAGAGGTGATCAGTCGAGATACTCAAGAGGGATTGACCAGGCGAGAGAACCATCCGAGTAATAGAGCGAGCCGTTGAAGATATAGGCATCGAGTTTACCCAGCTGATGAGCCTTGAACTCTGTGATCTCGATCATGCAAGCGCCGCCGTCGTGGCGCCAATGTTGATCAAATGCGATCTCAACAAGATCCATATCAGCGGGCTCAGAGACAGGGTTAGGGATAGTTTGTGAGATGCACATTAGTTGGTCTCCTTGATTCGGATAGTCTTACCATCATAAAGCTCGATGGTCTTGTCGAGGTCTGCGCTGAGATAGAGCTCTCTGAGCTGTTGCTCTACCTCTGGCTCTTTCTCATAGATCTTAAGTAGCTTCTTAGCTGTCGCCTCTGAATCCTGACCCCATAGTGAGTCAGAAACGATGAAGACAGCCGAGCGCGGAAGGTCGTTGTAGTTGTCGGATAGGTCAGGTCTGAAGTCTGTAGCCTCAAAGGGTGCAGGCAGTTCAAGCGCTGCACATAGCTCATTAGCCTTGGAAGCCATGCGACTTGCAAGATCTACAGAAGGTCGGGTGTAGCCACCAACGATCTGACTGAGATAGCTTGGTGTGATGTCGACAGCTGCTGACAGCTCACGACTTTTGATGGCTCTGAGTAGAGCCTCTTTGTGTAGGTTCATGTCTCTCTCACAGAGTCAGGAGTAAAAGATACTTTACATTTGACACACGATTAACTTTATGTCAAGTAGGTTATGTAAACTTTATTTAACTTCACATTAAGGGAGACCAAGACATGAAGCAACACGAGGCGCTAGGCCTAGCTCTGAGATCACCTCTCAAGGCCAATACTAAGCTGGTACTGATCACCATCATCTACAAGCTAGACTTCAGCACATGGGAGCCAAAGCCCATGAGTGTCTCTTATATTAAGAGCGCGCTGAATGACTCTCTCAGCACTGCCACCATCGAGCGTATCTTTGGAGAGCTCCGCAAGCTCAGTCTGATTCAGCGAATCGACACAGGCAGAGCAGACAAGGTGAGATCCATTTACCTAAACCTAAAGGTATTAAGGACTTATGCAGACTCATCCCCTCAGAGTGAGGGAATCCCTCAGCGTGAGGCAATCCCTCAGAGTGAGGGAATCCCTCAAAATGAGGGTGTCAACCTATCCCCTCAGAGTGAGGGAATCCCTCAGAGAGAGGGTCTGAACCCCTCAGAGAGAGGGTCTGAACCCCTCAGCGTGAGGGACAATAACAATCAGCTTAATAATCAGTCTAATAATCTGATTGAAGAGAACAAGAGCTTAAACGGCGCGCGAGAGACTTGGGGCAGTAGAGAGGTAAGAGGAGATAACTCATCATTCTGGGGTACCTCATCAGGTCGAGGGCTCAGACCTGCTACTCAGCCTAGAAGACAGAAGACACATCAAGAGAAGATGCAAGAGGCTCAAGAGCTGATGAAGAGGACTTACGCGAAATGAAGAAACTTGACCTGACACCATTTCTAAACTCAATCCCTCACCTCAAAGAGCAAGCGCGAGCTCGAGCAGCTGCTGAGGGTCGAACCACTCTCTTCTCAGATCATAGCCATCTGAGACCAGACAACCTCGAGGCTCATGACTTCGTTGACCTCGACGCTGGCTATCTTCGCCCTCGGCTCGTTCCTCATTGCGGTGAGTGTCAGGATGGTTGGAACTATCGTTGGCTGCCTAATCGATCAGCGCAAGAAGCGCAGATGTGTCACAAGTGCGAGCGTCCTAGGCGATGGCTTAAGCGACTCGACAAGATGAGGCTACCATCAGACGCCATCAATATGAGCTTCACCACCTACGACGCCGACAGCCAAGACCAGAGGCAACAGATTGATTCTATGCTCACATACCTCAGGAGCGGTTTAGAGGGTCAGCCTCAGGGCCAATACTTCTACGGTCCTCCTGGCAATGGTAAGACCTCACTGCTCTACTGCTATGCTCGTGAGGCGGCNTNNCTCGGNGTGAAGGTTNGGTACATCTCTCACATCGGGATNATGAACAAGATCAANGCNNNNTGGAANAGCAAAGANGCTCAGGACCCTCTCAAGGANTGGCTNGCAGGNATCGACCTGCTCNTGATCGATGAGTTCGCTGGTGTTGGTGGGAGCGCCAATAAGTCTCCGTGGTGGCTGAGTCAGACTGTGGAGTTGATTCAAGAGATCTACCAACAGTGGAGCGCCGGTGAGCTCGCTGTGGTCATGACCTCTAACGTCTATCCTCAGCAGCTCCTCAACATCTTCTCGAGCAATCCAGCAGTCAAGAGCAGACTCGGCGCGATGTTCCGTAGACCTTGTGAGATGATCGGTCGTGATCGGCGCTTAGATCAGGTCGATATGAGCGCATGGGGCGTGAGATAGACCTCACTCATTCTCAGGGTGATATGGGAGGCCCCTGAGAACAAGCGAGGAGAAGCGATAAGAGCCTATCAAAAGAAAGACCCCACCTCAACAGCTGAGGCAGGGTCTAGGCTCGGTGTTCGCTACGGTGCTCAGGATGAGCTTGAGCCTGTATACAATGTATACATAAAGTTCTTGACGAGGCAAGCAGTAAGCTATTAATCTACTCATCCCCTTACCTGCACACATTAGACGTGAGTTAATGTGCTCTTTGATTTTACCTTGTATCCGATTTCACAGATCGCAGGTAGGGCCTACTATCTTCAGGAGAGAGATGAGCGAAGAGAACAAAGAGGTAGTCATCACCATTAGGCTCACTCTGAGAGAGGCGGGTAAGCTCGACTCAACAGCGCGGCGTCTAGGTTGGTCTCGATCTCAGTTGCTCAGAGAGCTTTTCAATCGCTTCTATGATGCGCACCGAGACCCGGTGAAGGAGTTACAAAACAGATGATCAACAGGATTACACTCTGCGGCAACGTCGGCCAAGACGCCGAGCTCAGGCAAACCCAATCGGGTCAGCCTTATTGTTATTTCAGGCTGGCTACACATGAGAGCTATAAGGACTCGACAGGCATGTGGCAGAAGTCGACCGAGTGGCATAGCTGTAAGGTCTGGGGACACAGCGCCAACCGCGCAGCTGCTCAGCTCACTAAAGGGGTTAAAGTCCACGTCGAGGGACAACTCAAGAGCTACCAAGACAGCCAACAGCGCCGACAATGGGAGGTGAGGGTCATCAAGTGGTGGGACTTGTCAGCTAAAGAGCCTGATCAGTTCCTGCCTCCTGAGCCTCAGATCAGACCTGAGACGCCATTTAGTCAGCCTCAGGACGCTCCTTATGGGGATGGGTTCACACGACGTTAAAACTTAATGCGCCCCGATGGGGAAAGAGAGAGGTATATGTCTATAAAAATGGAACCAACGGAACCAACAACGCGCGCGCGCGATGAAGATGACCCAACGCTCGCCGAGCTCGAGCGGCTCCTAGTGATCCAGCTCGAGCAAGACCTCGACCTTGATGACCCTCAAGATTATGATCTGTATAGTCAAAGTAGAGACCTATTAGAGCATATAAGGGAGACGTTAGAGAATGTCAGACTCATCCACGAACGAGAAACGCAAGGCTAAACGCCGACAGCGCCGAGAGGCCTTGTTAGACAACATCAGAACAGGCATGAGCATCGAGGCCGCTTGCTCTGTCAGCGGTATCGGTAAGACTACTTATTATCGCTGGCTTGAAAAGTCAGGGCCTGATGGTGAGTGGACTGAAGAGGTTGAGGCCGCTAAAGACTTTGCTGAGGCGGTTCAACTGCAGAGACTCAAAGAGAACGCAGAAGCCAAGCAGGACTGGCGGGGCAATGCTTGGATCCTAGAGCGCCGTTATCCTGATCGATGGGGCGCTAAGCGAGAGGTTGAGGTCAACGTCAACGACTCCAGCAAGGCGGCTGATGACATCGTGATCTCTATGCTCGAGCAGATATCAAAACCATATGAAGAGGCTTCAAATGACACAGAAGAGAATGATGACTAGATGTCTCCTGACTCGCTCATGGACTAGGACGCCGAGCAAGAAGAAGTCGAGCTATCGAATCGAGGGCGGTGACCACATCGTCTTGGCCTCTGATGAGAAAGGTGATGAGACCAACGTCGTCCACATGGATCATGTTGATGTGGAGGTTGGCGCTGATGTGATCACCACAGACGTGAGCGCTCATGGTTGGACGACCTCGGTGAGGTGGCGCGTGACTCTATGGGGTATGGAGCCAATAGGGTGACGATCAACCTCAACGAGCTGCAGCATGGGATCATCTCACGCATAGCGCAGAATGAGCGGATCATCGCGGCTCGTTGTGGGTGGGGTAGTGGTAAGACCTCGGCGCTTGTCTTCGCTCTCCTCTTCGTGTCGAGGGTGAGGCCTAACACGTCATCATTGCTCGTCACTGACACTAACCCACGTTATAACTCTGTGCTTATGCCTGAGATGGAGAAGTGGCTCTCACCTTTGGGCTGGACGTATAACCATACTCTTAGGCAGTGGAGCGCGCCGAATGGCTCGACTGTTTGGTGTCGCTCGTATTATCGACCAGGGACGCGAGACGCGACCCATAACCCTCTTGAGGGTCTCAATATCACCTCTGGCGTCTGTCTTATCGATGAGTGTCAGACGTTGAGCGCCGAGGTAGCTCATAAAGCTATGGGTCGTCTTCGAGCAGGACCGAGCCCGATAATGATCCTTGTGGGCCTGCCAGTGAGCGGCGCTTGGTGGTGCCATCTCGCTGAGGAGGCAGAGTGTCAGCCTCTCCTCTTCACNAGCTATGTAAACAGCGCCAACCTCAG
>JGI10211J34971_10002594_pt1 | contig 14665 bp, 9 predicted proteins | sample Etolagsediment_FD_34971 | JGI IMG/M metagenome (IMG submission 34971) | reverse complement strand
CACCAGGTTTAGAACTCCTGGCTGCATTCGAGGGGTTGTATCTGTCGAATGAAATAGGGTTGGTTACTGAGAAATCAAGGGGAAATGAAGTGATACGAACGGTAATGCAGCCGGACTCAATCTTCCTCAAAGTCCACGAGATTGGCCTGTTCCCGGAAGTGCAGTGCAATGCTATGGTCGTAATTCTCGGACGTTGTCCGGGGTGAGGAATGCCCTAATAATTTCTGCACGATATCGAGCGGCACGCCTTTCTGTCTGAGAAACGTCGCATAGGTATGTCGAAGACTGTGCAGTGAATAGTGATCAGGAAGATTGGCTTTCCTGATATACAACTTGAACTGGTGCGTCACCGAGCACGGATGCCACGGGATTTTTTTCTTACTCGTTCGGTTACATCTCGTCTGGAAGATGTAGCCCGACCCGGGAAGATCCATTGAATCAATGACCTTCTTCAGGGCGTTGTTAATCGGCAGCGTCAATTCATTACTGATTTTTTCAGCTTTGATATCGAGCGACAGATTTTCAAGGTCGAGATCCTCACGTTTCAGGTACAAAATCTCGTTACGCCGGGCAGCCGTATAGAGCAGGAACCTGATGTAATGGCCGAACTGTGTGTCCCCTACCTCGTCGATTGCTTTGAGCAGGGTCTGCACTTCCTCATGCGACATATCCTTCGATTTGCTATTACGCTGGCGCCATTTCGCCACTTCCACCAGTCGTTGGGTTTTGCCGACACGAAGCTGATGCGTCATCTCCAGTCGTTGGGTTGACACTTCCGTATTCGCATCAAAGACAGCTTCTGGATCTATGCGAAAGGGCAACGACCTCGAAAGACCGGTAGCTTTCGGTTACGGGCGGGTCATCCCCGATTCTGGCACGATGTGGAGATCACCGAGGAACGCTTCGGACCGCTCCACCTGGCGATGGGACGGCCCCTCGACATCCAGGAGCGTTGGATCGTCATCAGTGATGAGCCCACCGATCTGGACACCTTCCGGGAGTATGGCTTGCGCTTCGACATCGAAGAGAATTTCTTGGACGATAAATCCAATGGCTTCCAACTGGAATCCTCACTGATTCGGTCAGCTCCGGCCCTGGAACGGCTCTGCCTGGTGCTGGCCATCACCACCCTCTATCTGGTCAGTCAAGGAACGCACATCGTCGATACGGGACAGCGACGATTGGTTGATGCCCATTGGTTTCGCGGCAGCAGCTATCTCAAAATCGGATGGAACTGGATTCGCCGTGCTTTGAGTCGAAAAGGCTTGCTCAACCAGTTCACCCAGGAAGAGAAAGAACAGGCCAAAGGAGAACGCCAATGTCGTCGGGAAGCAGAACTACCCGAGCCTCGACAACCGCTCAACAAGCATGTCTTTGCCACGATGGAAGGCAAACAAGCCGCCTTCGCACATCTGCTGGACCATGTGGAGAAGCGGGATCCGGACGGACGCAAACCCTTGATCGCCTTACTGGATGGCGACCCGTATCTGGAAGATCGATTGCTCCAAGAGCTGACACGGCGGGGGATGACCGACCAGCTGGAGGTATGCATCCTGGATATCATCCACGCCAGTGAATACCTCTGGGAGGTGGCTACGGCTCTGTATGGCGAAAAGGGCAAAAAGCGGATCCCCTGGGTGGAAGCCAAACTCTATGCCCTCCTCGACAGTAAGGTCGGCTACCTCATCGGCTCTCTCAAACAGATCGGCACCAAACATCAACTCCAACCGCATCAGGAAAACGCCCTCGAAAAAACCATCACCTACTTCGAGAATCATCGCCCCATGATGGACTATGCCACCTATCTGGAGAAAGGCTATCCCATCGCCACCGGCGTGATCGAAGGCACGTGTGGTTCGCTGGTCAAAGATCGGATGGAGGACTCCGGCATGCGCTGGTCGATCGCCGGAGCCCAGGTCATCTTGCTCCAACGGGCCGTCGTCCAAAATGGCGACTGGGACGATTTCTGGAACTTCTTCATATCGCCGTGAGTTTATTACAGCAAGAGAAAACGGCCAAAGTCAGAGTCCAAACCAAACGGCTGAAGGCTGGATGGGACAACAAATACCTGGCTAAAGTATTGGCCGCTCAACACTTTTAATGCAATTGCTCTGGCCCTATACCTGAGCTTCGAAATCACTCATCCACTACAAGCTAACATATTGGCCTTCAATGGGTTGTGAATCTGCCAAAAATGCGCCTGAAGAGAGCCTGAAGCTACGTGGGGCACAGCCCCTGAAAGAGGGGCGGTTTTTGCAGGCAAGAAACGTAGAAGATCAACAATCACCTCCTGCCGAGGCATCGATATCGACGATGCGGCAACCATCCATTACATAGTCGATGCTCTTGTAACGGCTGAGATGCATGAGTTTGCGGGTTACCAGAATCATTCGTTTTGTCCCCTGCAGAATCAGATCGACTGGCTCGCGCAGCGGATTGTCTTCTCCCATCTCCAATTGTATTATTTCAACCCCGCTCAACACCCCCTGAAGCGGCTGATTCATTTCGTGACAGACCGCGCCGGCCATCTCCAGCACCCCCTCGAACTTCTTCTGATATTCCAGTTCATCTTGCAGGCCGAGAAGACGTTCGCCCACTCCGATCCGCGCGCGCAGCACTTCCGGTACGCAAGGTTTGGCGAGAAAATCATCGGCGCCGGCCTCCAGTGCCTCGACAAGATCGCTCGAATTTTCGCGGACCGTCAGCATCAGCAGGTAAAACCTGCGCCCATTCTCTTCACGACGAACGCGGCGACACAGATCGATCCCGTCCAGTTCCGGCAGTTCCCAGTCCAGCAGAACCAATCGGGGGGCATCGTGTCTCTGCAAAAGCTGCCAGGCCACCGCCCCGCTGGCGGCGCTCTTTACCTGGTAGCCCCATTCTTCCAGCAACCCGCATAGCATTGCCCGGGTGATTTCATCGTCTTCGATGACCAGCGCCTGCATTGCTCTTGCCTCCTCCGTCGCATCGACTACGTTCGGACTTCCAGTTGCGCGCTCAAATTCCGAAGGTGATCGCGCAACCGCCTCACATCCTCTTCGAGGAGAGAGAGAAGCACCCTGGCCTCTCCGCCGTCGCCGATCGCGACGGCGCTCCTCAGTTGCTTCAGACGCTCGGTCGCCGCCAATGCATAGAACGTCTTCAACTGCCCCTCGAAGGTATGGCCATCGCGTCTCACTGCGGCCAGATCCCCTTCGCTCATTTCCCGCCGGATCTTTTCCAGCATCTCGGGAAAGGTCCGGCACGCAATCTCCACGACCTGCTGGAGCAGCGCTTCCCGCCCGGCGAACCGCCGACGCAATTCCTCTTTGTCCAGCACTCCTATACACTTCATGCCGACATCCTCATTCATGGGCGGTCTCCGATACCGTTCTTTCCCCCATGCCGGGAAAAAAAGGGATGACGTTCCCCATCCCTTCCTCGCAACTCGAATCAAGCTGCAGTTGCTCCAGTTCCTCATCGTCCTCTTCCGGGATACTATAAATCTCCTCCGGTTCCTCGTCCACCGCCAGCACGGGCATTCCGACCTGGGGACTCCGTGGAACTCCTGACGCCGACGACCAATGCAGAAAGAAATCCTCGACCGCCACGTGCAGCATGTGGCCTTTCAGACAGCGTTCCAGGGTACAGGCGATTATGTGCGCTTCGAGGGAACCCCAGATCTCGCTCTCCTCCAGCACCATCTCTGTCAATTCGTGTATCAACAGCGTCTCCAACAGGGAGACCGATGTGCATCCATCGATTAAAACCGCATCCGCCTCCCATTCCTCCAGCACTGGAAGCACAGGTGCCAACAGGTGGATATCCGCACCCCGCACATAGGCAACGGTCAGCGAATCTACGAGAGGCTGCAGGGCAGTTGCGGGCACCCCTGCCAGACTGTGGCCTATCAATCGCAGGGGATGTCCGTTGCCCGGACGCAGACGCTCTGCCAACAGACGCCCGACCTCCGCCGGATCGTTGAACAGGTGATCGAGCAGACTGCCGGAGCGGGGATGCCAGCCAGCGGCCAGCATACACTCCCCCTCCCGGCGCAGGCAGGGGTAGCCCCTATCTGCATGAGCACTCCTCAGGAATCTCTCGAGCGCCCTTTTCGTATCCCGGTGCGTAAACTCTCCCAGTCGCCCCAGAAGCTGTATGCGTCTGCCCGGATCGGCGGGGACGTAGTCGAGAAGCACCTCGCGGAAAGCGTCCGTGGCGCAAACGCCGAAACAGCCGCACCCCTCTCGACCGACTTGCGCCAGTCCCTCTCGGACTCGCTCGAAGGCGGCGCCGTATTCTCCTCCCTGCGGATAAACATGATCGTAGAGAACCCGCGTATCCGCCGCGAACGACTCGAACTCTGCCAGTCCCTCGGCGGTGGGCGGACTCATCCTCCTGTAGCAGCATCTCGTCCGGCACTTCCTTTGTCTCACTGCATCTCCTCCTCTGTTGCGGAAGCCATCGTCCGCATATCCCGCAATTCGATGGCTCGAGCTACGAGNGTTTCCAACCGTTTCTTCTCGAGCGGTTTCTGTATGAAAAAATCGAATATCCGACGCCGCTCATCGCCGTCGTGTATCGACCAGCCGCTCATCAGGACAAGCACCACTTCCGCATCCCGAGCGCGGATGCGGCGACCGACCTCGTCTCCGACGATCCCCTCCATGGCCAGATCGACCAGAACGACATCGTACTCTCCCGGAGAGTAATTGTCCAGCGCCTCCTCGCCGCTGGAGCACGGTTCCACCGAGTGCTTCTTGCTCAACATCAACGACAGAATCCGCAGCGTTGTTTGATCGTCGTCGATGACCAGTAGACGGGCGTTTCGAATTGGCTCATAGGACATCATCCTCGGATCAACGCTGTCCATCTCTGACCACAACGGCAGCGAAAGGATAAATGTCGTTCCCTCCCCGGGCTGGCTGAAAACGTCGATATCTCCCCCCATCTGAGTCACCATGTTGTATACCATGTACAGCCCGATTCCGGTTCCGGATGCCCCTTTCGTGCTGAAAAAAGGCTCGAAAATGCGCCTGCGCGTCTGCGCGTCCATGCCGCATCCGGTGTCGCGAATCGTGAGTCTGGCTCGATCACACTGCACCTTGGATTCGATCGGCAAACATCCTCCATCCGGCATTGCGTCGATGGCATTGAACAGCAGGTTGACGAAGATGTCGTGAATATGCGCCTTTATCGCACGGATCTCCACCCCCTTTTCCAGGTCCAGTTTCACCTCTATCTTCTTCCCTCCGGCCTCCATCTCATCCTTCCAGCGCGGGCGCGCTATGGCCACCGCCTGCTCGACCACGCTCTCCAGATCGGTCGCCTGCAATTCCCTCTCCTCGCTACCGCGTAGCGATAAATGGAGACGGCGCGCCAGGCTCTTGATGCACTCCCCAGACTCCATGATGAGATCCGCCTGCTCCCTCACATCATCCTCGTCCGACAGCTTTTTCAAGATCTGAGCCGGCACGATGACACCGCTGAGCATGTTGTTGATATTGTGGCTGAGACCGGCGGCCAGTTCCCCGGCCGTGCGCAGGCGTTCCGTGCGCATCAGTTCCGCCTCCATCTGCTGGCGCTGGACCACCTCTGCCTCCAACTCCCGGTCGCGTCTCTCGAGATTCACGAGGTCCGACTGCCTTCTGAACCCTTCCTCGAGAACCGTCCCCAGTTTCACCAGTACCGCGATATCCGAAGTCGAGAAAGCGTTCGCCGCCTCGCTGGCGACCGCCAGCGTGCCGAAATCGCAGGGAATATCCACCACGCTCCTCACCGCGAAACCGCACCCCTTGCGCAGTGCTTCCCGTTCCCGGTGGCGATCCTCCGCTTCCAGATCGCAGCGGTACGCAGGCCGGCCCTCCAGCCAGACCTGGAAGACCAGGCTCTCCGTTATCTCTTTCGAGATCATCTTCCAGCCATCCGGCACCACCGAGTGGATTATGGATACTGTGCCCCCTTTGAGATCCACCAGGTTTATTCCGCAGCCACGGCTGGCTATGCCAAGTGCGTGCAGCTCTTTGCACAGCAAAGACAGCACCGTTTTCATATCCTCGCTGCACCGCATGAGGGCGACCCTTTCCCGCAACCGCCACTGCGCATCCCGGCACATCCGACAGCGTTCCCGCTCGCCGTCCACCTTCTTCATCCATTCCCTCGTTGCACGCAGCCTCCGCAGACTGCAGATCTGCTGGATCATCCGGTAGTCCTTCATTCTATCTCTTTCTCCCCTCCCTTGCATATTCTCCGGAAGGCCGATGTATATAAGAGCCTGCGGTTCGAACCTGCCCCGTGCCGTGCACCCCCATTTCCGGCAGTGCGCGACCGATGCTTCAATTGTCTTCTATGCCTTCCAACGGACAGACGACCCGAATCAGCGTTCCCACCTCCGAACTCCCGAGTTCCACATTCCCCCCTATCTGTTCCGTCAACGCGGCGACCAGCTTCATCCCGATCCCATCGCCGCCGTCATGCCCCTCGTTCGGGAATCCCACTCCGTCGTCGCTCACTTCCACCACCAGTTCGTCCGTTCCGTTGCGGTTGAGCCCCACCCGGATCACGCCCGGTCTTCCCTCCGGGAAAGCGTGTTGCAGCGCGTTGGTGACGAGTTCGTTGACTATCAGACCGAACGGCACGATCTGTCCGATATCCGCGCCCACGCGCACCCGCTCCATCACCAGATCCACCCCATCCGGCAGGAGCGGCCGCAGATCCTCCATCAACACCTCCAGGTACCTACCCAGGTCGATCTCCTCGGGATCGCATCCCGCGTGCAGGCGATCGTGCACGCGACTCACCGCCTGCAGACGCCCCATGACATCCTGCAGCGCGCGGCTGCAGGCTTCGGAAGGGGATCGCCGGATCTGCATGCGCAGCAGGCTCATCACTACCTGCAGATTGTTTTTCACCCGGTGGTGGACCTCTCTCAGCAAGGACTTCTGGTACGCCAGCGACTCCTCCAGTGCTCTGGCGTACCCCTCCCGCTCGCACTCCAGCCTTCTGCGCTCGCTGATATCGCGCGTTATGCCGACGAAACCTATCGGCCGACCCCTTTCATCAATGACGATGTCGATGCGGCTCTCCGTCCAGACCGTCGTTCCGTCCTTGCGGTTAAGTTCCTCTTCGCCGCACCATGTCCCGTCGATCTTCCCTTCGCCGGCCTCGTCCAGCATTCCGAGAATATCCTTTTGCGTCGCCGGCGGATATCTCTCTTCGAACGAAATCCCCATGAACTCCTCGCTGCTGAAGCCGGTCAACGACTCGATCGATGGACTGACGTAGATCAGGTGTCCGCTTCTGTCCATTCTCCATATCACATCCGCTATATTTTCGGCCAGCAGGCGGTACTTCTCTTCGCTCGTCCTCAACTCCTCCGTCCGCTCCTCGACCATTCTCTCCAGGCAGTTCCGGTACTGGGCCAGCTCCAGGAAAATCCGCACCTTTCCCAGCAGGATGGCCGGGTCGAACGGTTTGACGATATAGTCCACTCCCCCGGCCTCGTACCCCTCGAACTGGTGCTGCTCGTCCGAATAGGCGGCCGAGACGAAGATGATAGGTATACGTGCGGTCGCCGGATCGCCGCGGAGCATTTCGGCCAGCTCGTAGCCGTTCATCCCCGGCATCTGCACATCGAGAATGGCCAGGGCGAATTCGTTATTCAGGGTCAGCGCCAGCGCCTCTTCTCCACTATTCGCCTTGATGACCCGGGCCGGCATCTCGCGCAGCGTATTCTCCAGGGCGTACAGATTGGCCGGCTTGTCATCGACGATCATGATGAGCAGTTGGGGGGGGCGCACTCCGGCGCAATCCCCGCCCGCGGCTTTTTCGAAGTTCTCTTTCATCACACTCTTTTCTTGTAAATTCTGGCCTTTTCATCCACGGATTCGAACCGTTCCTCCAGAGAAGACAGGACCAGGCTCTCTTTGTCGCCCAGACAGAGAAACCCTCCGTAGTCCAGACTCTCCCAGAACATCCGCAGGACGCGCTCCTGCAGCTCCCTGTTGAAGTAGATGAGCACGTTTCGACATATCACCACCTGCATCTCGCCGAATGAATTGTCCATGGCCAGGTTGTGACGGGCGAAGGTGATGCGATTCCTGAGCGCCGCATCCATGATCGCCGCGTTGTAGCGCACGCGATAGTGCTCCGTCAGCGACCCATGTCCGGCGGCCAGCTGGTAGTTGCGACTCCCTTTCTGCACAATATCCAGCGCGTAGACTCCGGCCTTCGCCGTTTCCAGGGCGGCCTGATTGATGTCGGTGGCGTAGATCATGGCCCGATCTACGATCCCCTCCTCGCGCAGCAAGACGGCGAAGGAGTAGACCTCCTCTCCGGTGGCGCACCCTGCGTGCCAGATCTTGAAACGCGGCCAGGTGCGCAGCAGCGGAACGACCCCCTCGCGCAGCGCCTCATAGAAAAACGGATCGCGGAACAGGGCGGTGACGGATACGGAGAAGTAGGAGATCAGTCGATGGAAGAACGAGGCATCTCGCAGCATGCGCCCCGTCACCTCCGCATAGGAGGCACAGCCGCTGTCGGTCAGGAACTGAGCCAGCCGTCGCCGCACGCTCATCCGCGCGTAGTTCCGGAAGTCGTAACCGTAGCGCCGGAAAATCCCTTCGAGTAGAAGGTCCACCTCGATCATCTCGACCTCTTCTTCGCCATCGCTCATGCCGGCCTCTTCCTAGCGATAGAGCCAGACGCGCATCAAAGAGAGAAGGCGATCCTCCTCCACCGGTTTGGAAAGATAGTCCGAAGCCCCCGCTTCCAGGCACTTCTGCCGGTCCTCCTTCATCGCCTTGGCGGTGAGGGCGATGATCGGCAGGTGGGAGAAGCGCTCCTGGCTCCGGATCCGCTCCAGCGCCTCATAGCCGTCCACGACCGGCATCATCATGTCCATGAGCACCAGATCGACGTCCGGATGCTCGTTGAGCAACGCCAGCGCCTTCTCTCCGTTCTCCGCCTTGAGCGGATTCACGCCGTGACCGGCCAGCAGCCGGGACATGGCGAACATCGTCCGCATGTCGTCTTCGACTACCATTACCGTCTTGCCTTTCAGCGGTTCGTCCGATTCGTGCAGGTGCTGGATCGCTTGCCGTTTCTCTGCCGGCAGTTCGCTGACCACCCGGTGCAAAAAGAGCGCCACTTCGTCGATAAGACGTTCCTGGGAACGGACATCCTTGAGGATGATCGAATCGGCGTAGCGACGCAGCGCCATCTCCTCATCCACGGTCAGTTCGCGCACGGTGTGGACGATGATCGGAGGCAGCGGAATCGCCTCGCGCGCCAGCGTTTCCAGCATCGTCAAGCCCTGCATATCGGGCAACCCAAGGTCCATAACCACCAGGTCGAAACGGCACGAGCGCAGCGCCTCCAGGCCCTGCTGTCCGGTTTCCACTTCGTCCACATGGACATTCCCATTGCCGATCAAACGCACGGTCTCGCTCCGCATGGCCGGTTCGTCCTCGATGACCAGAACCTGCTTCTCCGCTCGCGCCGAAGCCTGCTCCAGGCGCTTCAGGATCTCCTCCGGTTCGTCCTCGATGACCAGAACCTGCTTCTCCGCTCGCGCCGAAGCCTGCTCCAGGCGCTTCAGGATCTCCTCTATATCCTCCTTCTGCAGCGGTTTGCTGGCATGCCCGATCGCGCCGATGCGCAGACTCTCGGCACTTTTCTCCTCCACCGAGACTATATGCACCGGAATGTGCCGCGTATCGACGTCGCGCTTGAGTTCCCCGAGCACGGCCCAACCGTCCATCTGCGGCAGCTGGATGTCCAGAAGGATGCCGTCCGGGCAGTGGAGTTTGGCCAGTTCCAGTCCCTCCTCGCCACTGTGGGCGACCAGGCAGCGGAATCCTCGCTCCCTGACGTAACCGACCAGGATTCCGGCGAAGCGGATGTCGTCCTCCACCACCAGTACGACCCGGTCTCCATCCTCTATACTCTCCCGGTCGTCCTCCACGCTGCGCGACGAGGAGACTGTCCCCGCAGGCTCCTGCTCGACCGGCGTGGCAGTCCCCTCGCGCGACGGCGTCGCATTTTTCAAAGAGTTGCTGAAAACTTTCCCAGGCCCCTCCCGTCCCGAGGCCGTTTCTCCAGTAGCCGCGTCGGCCGATTCCTTTTCGACCGGCACGTACACTGTGAATGTCGAGCCTTTGCCCGGCTCGCTTTCCAGTTGCACCTCCCCCCCCAGCAGAGCGACCAGTTCGCGCGAAATCGACAGCCCGAGACCGGTCCCTCCGTAGCGCCGACGATCCCCGGTATCCGCCTGCTGAAACGCCTCGAAAATGATCTTCTGCTTGTCTTCCGGAATCCCGATCCCCGTATCGGCTACGCGAATGGCCAGGCTCTCCGCCGGCTCCAGGCCGCTGCGCCCAAGATCGGTACCCGCTGCCACCGGAGCGAAGCTGACGGTCACTCCGCCTTCCTCGGTGAACTTCAGCGCGTTCCCCATCAGATTCTTGATGATCTGTCCCAGGCGCTGGGAATCGGTGATGATGCTCGACGGCGCTCCTTGCTCGCAGACGACCTCAAGGCTGAGTCCCTGGTCGTGCGCCATGTGCTCGAACTGCGCGCGAACCGTCTCTCCCAGATCGGCTACTTCCACCCTTTCCAGGTGCAGTTCCATGCGTCCCGCCTCGATCTTGGAGAGATCGAGGATCTCGTTGATCAGATTGAGCAGATCGCTGCCGCTGTCGAAGATGATGCCGGCCGACTCGATCTGATCCTGGCTCAAATTTCCCTCCTGGTTGTCGCGCAGCGAGCGGGCCAGCAGCAGCAGGCTGTTGAGCGGCGTGCGCAGTTCGTGCGACATATTGGCGAGGAATTCCGATTTGTAGCGGCTGGCCAGCGCCAGTTCCTCCGCCTGGGTGGCGATGTCGCGCCGCGCCTGTTCCATCTCATCCTTCTGGCGTTCGAGCAGTTCGTTCTTGCTCTCCAGCTCCCTGTTGGTGATCTCCATTTCCTCCTGCTGGACCCGAAGCCGCTCCTCCGACTCCTGCACCCGCCGCATCTGCATCTCCAATTCGGTATTCGCCGTCTTCAGTTCCTCCTGCTGGTTCTTCAATTCCTCCTGCGACTGCTCGAGCGCGGCGGTCTGTTCCTGCAGTTCCTCGTTGCTCGAACGGAGTTCTTCCTGTTGAGTCCGAAGCAGTTGCTGGCTGCGCGCCATTTCGAACGCCGTGGCCACCGCCGCCGTCACCTGTTCAAGGTACTGCAGCTCCAGATCGCTCATCGGGTGCAGCGTCCCCATCTCTATCACCCCGCGCAGGTTTCCCTCGAACAGGAACGGGGTCACGCAGATATTGCGCGGCACGCTCTCTCCCAGACCCGAAACCACGCGCACGTAATCCTCGGGGGCGTTCTGGATCACGATCTGCTTTCTCTCCAGGGCCGCCTGTCCTACCAATCCCTCTCCCGGAGCGAAGCGGTTGGACAGATTCTTCCGCTGCGCGTAGGCGAAGCTGCCCAGCAGCCGCAAGAAGGGCTGTCCCCCCTTCTCCTCGAGCATGTACAGGACCCCCACCTTGGCATCCAGATAGGATGCGATCTCGGCGATCACCTCTCCGGCCAGCTTCTCGACATTCTCCTGCCCGAGCACCACCTCGTTGAGTCGGGCCAGCCCGGTCTGCAGCCAGGCCTGATCCTCGCTCCGCGTCCGCGCTTCCCTCAGCGCCCCCTGCATGCGCCCCACCGCCGCCGCCAGTTGCCCGATCTCGTCGCGCCCCTCCGCCTCCACCGATGTCTCCAGATCCCCGTCGGCGATGCGCCCGGTCGCCGCCACGACCCGCCCCACCCCTCCGGCCACGTTCCGCCCGACGACCAGCGCCAGGGCCGTTCCCGCCCCCATGGCGCTCAGCAGCAGAAACAGCGTCAGCTTGACCATGCGCGAAAAGAGCTGATCGGATTCCTCCTTGGCCGCTCCCAGCGCCTCTTCCTGGACTTCGGTCAGGCGCAGGGCCAGCGTCACCGCCGTATCGCTGCGCTCCAGCCCCTCTGTCCGGCTCAGCTCCCGCGCCTCCGTCATATGCTGTTCCTGATTCAGATCCTGAATCCGTTCCAGGGTCCGATTGTAGCGCCGGTAGGCGCTGTGGAAATCTTCGATCGTCGCCGCCGCTTCCCGACTGAGTTCCAAATTTTTCAGCTCATCGAACCGCCGTTCTATCTCCACGCGGATCGCCTCGATCCGGTCGTTCGCCCGCGCTATCCATTCGGCATCGACCGCCAGGATGATCTCCTTTTCCTGGGTTCGCAGTTCGGAGATGTTGCGGTGCAGCCGCGTGCTTCTCTTCACTGCCTCGACGCGCGTGTCGACGATGAAGTTGAGGTGCTCGTTCAATTGCCTCAGCCCCCACAGCGAACCGCCTATTCCCGCTCCCATCAGCACCAGAATGGACGCGAAGCTGACCAGTAGCTTCCTGTCCAGATTCATATTGGCGAATAGGTTCATGCCCGATTCCTTCTTTCTTTGCGCCCGGCGCTATGCCGTCAGCAATTCCCGGTGAAAATCATCGCTTTTAAAAAACGCGAGAGTAGCTGCTAGGCCGTTCTTCTGTGAATGGATTGCTTCACCGTCTCGATTCTGCACGACACCTGCACACAGGTTCCCCGCTCGCGCGGCACTGTCTCCATCTTTCCCCCCATCTGCTCGGCCAGCGAGTCGACCAGTAACAGCCCGACTCCGTTCGCCGCTCCCCTCTCTCCTGCCGACATCCCCACCCCATCGTCGTCCACCTCGATCAGCAGTTCTTCGACGGTTCGGTGCCGTATCCTCACCACGGCCGTCCCCCCCTCCATATTCGCAAAAGCGTGCTGCAGTGCGTTGGAGACCAGTTCGTTGACGACCAGCCCGATCGGCACGCACTGCTCCGCCGCCACCTTCACCCGGCTCCTCTCCAACCGCAGCTCGATCCTTTCCGGACACAGTGTCCGCAGATCTCCCACCAGCACCTCCAGGTACCGGCCCAGATCGACTTTCCCCGGCTCTTCCCCCTGGTTGAACCACTCGTGCGCACGAACTATCGTCTGCAGACGGCTCAGCACATCCTCCAACACGTGCTGCTCGCCGCGGTCCCGGCTGCGGCGCAGCTGCATGCGGACCAGACTCACCATCACCTGCAGATTGTTTTTCACCCGGTGGTGCACCTCCTTGATCAACAACTCTCTCTGCCGCAGCGCCGCCTCCAGCACGCGCATCTGCCGATCCCGCTCCGCTTCCGCCTGCTTGCGCTCGGTTATATCCTCGACAGTTCCCTCGTAGTATTGCACCTCTCCCCGCTCGTCGCACACCGCCCGCGCGCTTTCGCGCACGTGGACGACGACGCCATCCCGCCGCGTCCAGGAATCTTCCAGGCCGTAGACCGCCCCCTCCTTTTCGATCCTCTCCAGAAAGCCGGCGCGCCCTGTCGGGCAGCCGAATCCTTCGCGATTCAGATCCCGCTCCGCCAGTTTCTCGCAGGAGTCGTACCCCAGCAGGCGCGCCAGCATCGGGTTCGCCATGGAGATGCGCCCGTCCGGAGTCGTCCGGTACAGGCCGACAGTGGCATTCTCGAAAATCCCCCTGAAACGCTGCTCGCTCTCCTGAAGCGCAACCTCCACGCGCGCCCGTTTCAGTGCGCCGGCCAGCAGATCACCGGCCAGCCGCAACAAGGGGATCAGTTCCCCGTCCCATTCGGCAGCCCGGAGCCAATCCACCCCGATGAAACCGACCAGACCGCTCTGATCGAGCATCGGCAGGACCAGCAGAGAATGGATATCCCGAGCTTCGAGAAGCTCCCTCTCCGCCTTTGCTTCGGCCGGCATCTCCGCCACGCGCGGGATCCATATCTCCTCCCACCGTCGGAGCTTGCCCATCCACCAGGGGAAGATATCCGCGGAAATCCCCTGCAGTTCTTCCTTCTGCGCCGCGACCCCATGCGCGCACCACTCGTGGCTGTTGGACATCTCACTTCCATCCTCCGCTAACAGGAAGATGTAGCACCTGTCCCCCCGAATGAAACGGCAAACCTCTCCCAGAACGTCCTCGACCACCCTGTCCGCACCTGCGATATCTTCGCGCATCAGTTGGGCCGATATACCGGTGAGCAGGCGCTGCAGACGGTAGCGTTCGCTGAGGCGCTCCTCCTGTCGGACCTTTTCCTCCTCCAGGCCGATGTTGTACAGGGCGAACGCCAGATCTCCGGCTACCTCTTCCAGTAGCCGGTGCTCTTCTTCGTCTTCCGCGTGGTTTTTGGGAGTGGCGATGGTGAGCAGACCACGTATCTCTCCGGCGTGGACCAGCGCGATGGTTACCCCCGCATCCTCTTTTCTTTCATACAGAGCGGCCAACGGGCATTCCCCGCAGCACTCTTCCGGATCGCCGATGATCTCCAGCCCCCCCTCCTCCAGAGCGCGGCGCACGCAGCGGACGGATTCTCCCCTGGCCAGCTTCGCGGCCATCGGCGCGAATGCCTCTCCCAACCCCTTTTCGGCGACGTGACTCACCCCCTGCTGCGCGTCGAACAGGGCGATCCACACACTGTGGTAGTTGCGCGATCCGATCAAATGCTCGCAGGCCCGGTCGATCAGCTTCTGCCGGTCTTTTTCACTGACGATCAACTGATTGATGTTGCGGATGGCGGCCAGCAGCTGGTTCAGGAGGACTACGCGACCCGCCCGTTCCTCCAGTCGGCGGTTGGCCGTCTTC
>JGI10211J34971_10002593_pt1 | contig 14670 bp, 13 predicted proteins | sample Etolagsediment_FD_34971 | JGI IMG/M metagenome (IMG submission 34971) | reverse complement strand
CCGTGGAAGCCGTCACCATGCTTTCAGCAATATCAAAGGCGACTGAACCGCATCTTCTGGAGCGGTCCCTGCAAGAGCGGTTCAGAAGACCTTCCGAACAGAGAGAATTTCTAAATTCCCAGGGCCTTAAGGGGGATATCGTGATCCTCACCGAAAGATCCTCCGCAAAACACCCCGAGGGAAACAACCGCATGGAGATTATTGATCTCAAGAGAGAGTAGGACGTCATCAGGGACCAGAAGATGATATTCCCGTGATTTTTGGGCCGTGGGGATGGGTTCAAGGGTGGTCTCTCGCTATCCGAAAGACTGCCCCGTCCTGGAAATCACCGGTGGCATCGATTTTGAGGAAGCATCCATCGCCTGCCTTGATTTTCTGGAGGCAATCTGAAAGAATCGCGCAAAGCCCGAATTAAAAAATACGTTCGAATGCCGTAATGAAATCAAAAGCGGAAGTGCCCCACATCACCATTGGTGCCTGGAACATGAATGGCATCTCCTTTCTGAAAACACCGCCCGAGGAAAGAAGGCGCCTGAGGGCGTTGATCCATCAGCAGTTAAGTTCGGCAATTCTCCACAAACACCACCCTCATTTTCTGACCCTTCAGGAGGTGGTGAGATATGAAGCGGGTGGACACATCAGGGAGATGGTGGATGCACCAGAAGGATATCATTATCAGTCATCCATTTCCATTGATACCGCCAGGCAGAATCATCCCGTTAAGTGGAATCCCATACGAGCGGCCGGAAAGTGGCCTCATGGCGCCTATCTGGGGCAGGGAAACGGGCTTCTTTGGCGTGAAGACATTCACCATGGGTCTATCTGGGACTGTTCCGGAGAAGCGATGCGAGCCGGCGCGGAGCTCAGGCAGGAAATCATTCGCATCGATACGGGTCTTTATACCGGAAACCGCGACACGGAACCCCGGCTTGCGGTGGTGTCCCATTTCTTTTTGGAGTCCCGGCATGTGCTTCTTGTAAACCTGCATTTGACCACCCTGACCCATGAGCGGGAAGGGTTTCCAGAGCGGGACTGCATGGGCACTGAAATACGGCTCAAGCAGTTGGACGTTATTTTAAACGGCATTGTGTCGCGCTACAATACGTGGCGTGCGGCGGGGGGGGCCATGGACACGCCGGATCGCGCCCTATGGTTTCTAACGGGAGACTACAACGCCACCGAGGACAGTCTTGAGATTGCGAAATTGAAACGGTTGAATTTTATGGATTTGTGCCCGCGGAAAGGAACCGGCACCAAATGCAGCAGGGGCAATCTGAACGCGGCTTTGACGCTGGACTACATTTTTGCGGGGCCCGCATACTATGTCTTTGATCCGGCAAAGGTGAAACGGTTCCTGGCCCGGACCGGAAGAGAACCGCTCTACGATGTGACCACTTCCGACCATTATCCCATCATTGCCCGGTTTCCCTTGAAATAGAGACCCCGTTCAATCTCAGTAAGGAGAAATCACCACGCAAAATTGCCCCCTATCCCAGGGGGCTATGCCACGGCCAAGGCGTAAGAACCGCTTCCAATGGGGTGCTGCCGGCCCTGGCCGTGGTGAGTAATGCCAGTGCGCTGGAGACGTTTTCAGCAGATGATGGCGGACTGGGGGTAGCATCTGGGGTTCTCTTTGTTCAACCTTTGTGAGGGTTGCGGATGTTTGGTCTTGACACAAAGCCACATTTTGTAATACAAATTGTATAATAAGATCGCCAAAGGAGGTTTTAAAATGCCCATAAGCGCGAGACTCGATGAAGAAACAGAAGAACTCCTCATTCAGACCTCAGCCGCATTAAATGTTACTAAGACCGAAATTCTGAAGGCCTCAATCCGCGAGTTCTGTCATAAAAGATTGAAAGAAAAAGTCAACAAGCCTTACGATTTGATCCTGGATCTTGTGGGAGAAGAGCGCAGCGGCAAGGGGAACCTCGCAATGGATGGTGAGGCCATCTTGAGAGAGGCGTTCAGTAAAGATCATGATTCTCGTTGATACCGGCCCCATAGTGGCTTTTTTTGACGCTTCAGATGATTATCATCGTCTTTGTCTGAAAACACTTGAAGGCATAAACCAGCCATTGGGTACCACATGGGCGGTCCTTACTGAGGCATTCTATCTCCTCGGCTTTTCATGGAAAGCTCAGGACAACCTTTGGGAATTTGTGCTGAGAGGAGGAATGGAAATTCTCCCCCTGAATGCAAACTTACGTGTGCGTTGCCGAACGCTGATGAAGAAGTACAGGGACTTGCCGATGGATCTTGCAGATGGAACGCTGGTTGCGGTTTCAGAACAAAAAAAGACCGAAACAGTCTTTACGTTGGATCACAGAGATTTCAATATCTACAGACCTCACCACATAAAGCATTTCAAAATCTTTCCGCCCCTTTTCTGAAACTTCTCTTGCCCCAAAACGTGCCTGACGGCGGATGACGATTGCGTTTCAGATTCCGATCAGAAAAATCCTCGCGCATCATAAATATCCCAAACAATGCTGACCCGCTGATGGGTACAGATTATGTCAAGAAATCAGATGGTTCTGCATCTTGGAGGTCAAATAGGGCCAATTTTCGGGTGGGATAGCCTGGAAAAAAATCCGATACGCACAGAAATCTGTTCTTCACTCAGGCATTTCTTTGGCCCTATAGGGTGCATAATGACAATCCCATAACCACATACTCCGTGGTTAAAAACCGGGGCCGTTCCCGTTTTAACTCCGCATAAATGCGGCGGGCTTTGAGGTGATATTGATCAGAGGTATCCGTCAAAGCAATCCAGGCTCCGGTATCGACAAAAATCATGGCTGTTCGTTCCTTGCATAGATGCGTGTGTCTCTCAAAGGCAAAACGGCCGAACCAGGAGCAGAAACGGGTCAATGTGGATTTTCCCCTTTGGATAATTCGGTCATTAGACAAAGAGGCCAAGCGTCTTGGTGTTCCACGGCAGTCGATTATTAAAATTTGGCTTGCCGAAAGATTGAATAAATCCGCCGCCGCTTGAGAAAATCAGCCCAACATGATTTGCAAAAAGGAAGACATTCGGCAGCTTGGTTCTGTTTTGGTTTGGATTCTCAGGACCGGACATGCTAAACAGCTTTATTGAAAGGAGAAATCACCATGCAAAATCGCCCCATATCCCGTCGCAACTTTTTATCCATCAGCGCCATGACAGCGGCCGCGGTGGCCGTGGACTGGAAAAAAATAGAAGCCTTTGCCGCGAAAATGGGCCCCGGAAAGGATTATCCGACGGTGGTCATCGGCGCGGGCCTCGGAGGGCTTTGTTGTGCGGCGCATCTGGCCAGGCAGGGCATCCCGGTCACGGTCCTGGAAAAGCACGATATTCCAGGGGGCTATGCCACGGCCTTTGATCGCGCCGGGGGCAAATTCCGGTTCGAGGTATCCCTGGAAGGGACCGCCATCAAGGAAGGCCCGGCCGGTCGAATGCTGGATCGGCTGGGCCTCAGGGACAAGCTTTCCTGGGCCGAGCTGCCGGACGTCTTTCGGGTCAAGTCCGGTAATCAGGAAATTTTATTTCCCCAAAGGGACCCCGAAGCCTTCATAGCGGAACTTTGCAGGCATTTTCCGCGGGAATCCCAAGGCATCAAGGGGTTTGTTCACGAAATTCTGGATATCCACAATGAAACCGAAACCTATGGCGCAAAATCAGGGTTTTCAAAAACCGTGCTGAAGCCTGTTTTTCCGCTTCAATATCCCAAAATGTGGGCGGTTCGAAACAAGACGCTGGCCCAACTGCTGGACGCGTATGTGAAGGACCCGGCGCTCAAAGGGGTCCTTTCGGCCATGTGGCCCTATTATGGACTCCCCCCTTCCAAACTCTCCGCCTTCTATTATGCGGTGGCCACCGGCGGGTACCTGAAATACGGGTCCTACTACATCAAGAACCGAAGTCAGGCCCTCAGCGACCTGTTGGCGGATACCATCGAAGAAGCCGGCGGAACGGTGCGCTGTGAGACCGAGGCCAGGGAGATTCTCGTCGAAGGGGGAGCGGTGAAAGGCGTGAGAACCGCTTCCAATGAGGTGCTGCCGGCCCGGGCCGTGGTGAGCAATGCCAGCGCGCTGGAGACGTTTCAGCATATGGTGCCGTCCGATGCGGTTCCCGAAGACTATCGCCGAAAATTGTTGTCCTACCGCCCCAGTATCTCCTGCTTCATCGTATGGCTCGGGTTGAACCGGGATTTGCGGGATAAAATCCCCTGGTACAGCACCGGTGTCGGCTCGGGCCGGGGTCCCGAGGCGGATTATGAGGCCTGCCTTCAGGGGGACGTGGACCAAATCGGTTTCGGTGTCACCTTTTACGACAGGCTCTATCCGGGATATTCCAACCCGGGCACCTCCAACATGAAACTGATCTGCCTTTCCGGCTATGAACCCTGGCGTAAATTTGAAGCGGATTATCGCGCCGGCAAAAAGGGGGCATACCATCAACAAAAGAACCGGTGGACCGAAACCCTGATTCGACGCACCGAAAAACACCTCATTCCCGGACTTGGCGATATGATCGAAGTCAAAGACGCCGGAACGCCCCTCACCTGCCGGCGGTATACGGGAAACACTGACGGGGCTATTTACGGGTTCGAGCAGTCCATGGACAATGCCTTCATGAATCGCATTGAAAATCAAACACCGATTAAAGGCCTCTATCTGGCCGGCGCCTGGGGCAATCCGGGCGGCGGATACGGCGGTGTGCTCAGGGCCGGCGAACAGGCCTTTCAGCAGATGATGGCGGACTGGGGGTAGCATCCGGTGGCGAGCAGGGAGGTGCACATGGCATTTAGACCGGACAAAAAGAGGGTCATCACCTCCCTTACCAGAAGCCGCGCTCGAATGACAACCCTGGGTGAGGAAATGAATCTCATTTCCGCCTGTCTGGCCATTCACCGGGTCCGAATGGGTGAAAGGCTCCACTACGCCCTTGAGGTGGCGGAAAGCCCCGGTCATGCCGGATGTCGCATCATTTTCGTAACCGCCTATGATGCCTACGCGGTGGAAGCCTTTGAACATGCGGCGGCGGACTATGGTCAGCATGCCGGCCGGCGGGAAAACGCATGTGAGCAATGCGTTTCATGCGGTTTTCATTCCTGCCGTTCACAGCCCAGCGTCTCCAGGTTCACACCAGCCGTCTCTATGCCGTACCGCCAAGTCACAAAAGCCCCCAGCAAAGAGGTTCCCACCAGAATATACAGCAGTGCCTGAATCCCGATATCCGCCAGCAAAATGGGAAACAGAAAAGCAGTCGATACCGCGCCGATCTTTGCAAAAGAAGCGGCAAATCCGGCCCCCTTGCCGCGAATATGACACGTAAAAACCTCACCGGCAATCAGATATGTCATGGCGTTGGGCCCCAGGTTGGTCATAAAGCTGAACAGCATAAATCCGGCAAACAAGAAAGCCGTGCCGGTGCCGCCGCTGGTGCTCAAAGACAGTGAAGCCAGAAAGAGGCCCGCCGCACACCCCATAAATCCCAAAATCTGAAGTCGTATGCGGCCCAGCTTGTCCGCGAAAAGCACGGCCCCCAAAATGCCGATCAGCAGCAGCGCATCAATAAGGGCGGCCCCTTCGGCCGCCAGCATGTCGTTGTGTATAACGTCCGCCAGGTTTCGCGCGTACTGGGTCTTAGCACCAATGACCGTGGCCAGAATGGTGGGCGTGAAAATACCGATGCCGTAGGTCCCCAGATCCTGCAAAAACCAGGGCACGGAGGCCAGGATGGTGGCTTTGCGGTGCTTTTTTGAAAACAGATTACCGTATCCGCTCTGTTGCAACAGCGGCTTTCCCGCCGCCCCCACCGACAAGAAATCCGCAAGGAGAACCTGCTTGGGTTAAAGCGGGTTTCTTCTGAGCAGACGGCCGAGCTCTCTTTCGGCTTCACTCACCCGGCCTTTGGCCACCAGCCAGTGCCCGCTGTCGGGAATGAAGAAACGCCCCAGCAATACCAGCAAAGCCGGAACAACGGCTGTGGCGTACATCCACCGCCAGGCCTGTTCCACGGGGTTTTCGTAAAGAACCAGATACCCCACGGCGGTGCCCACCAGAGCGCCCACCGCCTGAAAGCCGAAAGCGCTGAGGACCAGTTTGCCCCGGTCCTTGCTGGGAATGCTCTCCGAAATAATCATGTGGGCCAGGTGGATGATTTTCTGGTGGATTCGGACCACCCCTGGACCATTCGGTATGTGGTGGCAAAGACCGGCCGTCTGCTCTCGGGGAAGAAAACGGTTCTTTCCAGCGAATGGATTCGTTCTTTGGACTGGCGCAACGGTCTTCTGCATGTGGACATCTCCGATAAACAGATGGCGGAGGGCCCTGAGATTGACGTGAAGCGTCCATTACGCCCGCAAGACCTGAAACAGGTTCATGAATTCTACGGCCGTCCCTGAATCTTCCTGCCGCATCTGAAAAAGGAAAAAAACAGTTAAAATCTGCGGCAATGTAGGTCCGGACAACTCTTTTGCAGCAAAATAGACGCTATGGTGACAAGAATTAATACGCATCTAACATTTATCTGTTTTTCTTAAATCATATTTTCAGGATCTCTCTAAAGAATTTGCCAACAGACAGGAGATTTCATGCACTCATCTTCCCAAGCCGCTCAATTGGAAATGTACGGTAACCCCGGGGTCCAGGCCCATACCATGACCTGTCGGATCGTCCACTCACTGCGCGGACGGCTTCGTGTCCGCATCCCTGAACTGATCCACATGAAGGAACTCACCGGATGTGCCGCATACCATCTCAGCTGCGTGCAAGGGGTTCGCGAAGTGCGGTCCAATTACCCGTGCGGCAGCATCACGATTCACTATCACCCTGAAATGACAAAGGAACAGGAACTTACCAAAACCATTGGTCATACCCGCATGACGGATCTTCTTCTGATTCAGCAGCAGAATCCGTCGCTGATCAAGGGGGTTTCTCCAAAGACCCGGCGGCGTCTGCGCTGGTCCGTGGCATGTGTGATTCTGACCATCGTTTTTTCGGGAACGCTTTTTCCGGTTCGCATCCTGTTGGTTATGATGATCATTTTCATCTCCATGCCCATCTATCAGCAGGCATGGGAAACCCTCTTCCAAAAGCGGAAATTTGATCTGGACCTTTTGAACGCCTTTGCCATGACCCTCGGTTTGCTGGCGGACGACCTGGTGGTCACGGCCATCATGGCCCTGCTCATCTACCTGGGGGACTACGTCAATGAACTCATTGCCGCCGGTTCCAACCGAACCCTTTGCATGCTCATGGGAGACGAATCCCATGAAGGCGGTTTTCCCTCGCCCGCCAACCGCCAGCTGCGTCTGATCACCGGTCTGGGGACCCTGGCGCTCGGTATTATTCTGCTGCCGCTTCCCGGACCCGGGCTGGTGATCATCCCCATGGGACTGGGAATGCTCGCCAGGGAGCGCGCATGGGCCAAAAGGCTGGACACCTGGTTTCGAGAGCGCTTTAAACCGGCACTGCCGGCTCCCGGTGATGAACATGGCATTTGAGTCAACACCTGAAAGGCACAGTTCCTTGAAACAAAGCTTATAAGCCATAAGGAGATTTTTCCGTGGAAAAGTTTTTTAAACCCAGCTTCAATTGGCTGATTGTTTTTATCCCGGTCTCCATCGTCATTAATTACATTCCGTCCTTGAAAGACGGCATTGCCCTGTTTGTGTGCTCCTGCCTGGCCATGGTGGTGCTCTCCAGTCTCATCAGTACCGCCACGGAGCATCTGGCCGCCAGCGTGGGCGCAAAACTGGGAGGTCTTCTGAACGCCTCATTCAGCAATCTTCCGGAGATTATTTTTGGAACGGTGGCGCTCTATCACGGCCTGAGCGCGCTGGTGAAAGCGGCCATGACCGGCGCCATTATCGGAAACCTCCTCTTCGTGCTGGGGCACTCCATGCTGGCGGGAGGGCTCAAAAACGGCACTCAGCAGTTCTCTGCGTCCCGGGTGAGTGATTTTTCCACCGGGCTCATCATCGCGTCCCTGGCCCTTTTTATCCCCACAGTCTACCAGGAGGTGGCGGCTGAAGCGGCCGACAAAATGACCGTGGATGGAACCATGGCCATCTCCCTTTGGATTGCCATCATGCTGCTGCTTTCGTACCTGGGGAGCCTGCTCTATACGCTGTTTGCCAAAGACAAGGGTGGGGAGGGGAAAGACGAGGATGCGGCATCAGAAATTCAGATGCCCTGGAGCAAGAAAAAGTCAGCGATTGTCCTTGGGGGATCCAGTTTCTTCATTGCCATTATTTCCGATTATGTGGCGGGCTCCATCACCGTGGTTGAAAAAGCCTTCGGCCTGACGCACCTGTTCATGGGTGTCGTGATCATCGCCATTATCGGCAATGTGGCCGCCCAAACCACGGCCGTTCGCATGGCCATGAAGAACAAAATGAACCTGTGCATCGAGGTGGCGGTAAATGCCAGTTCTCAGGTGGCGCTCCTCGTGGTCCCCCTGCTGGTCTTCGCTTCCTATATCTTCGGCCATCCCATCAACCTCCATTTTGGATACCACGAAATTGTGGCCGTGGCCGGTGCGGTGCTCCTGACCACACAAATCTGCCAGGATGGAAAATCCAACTGGCTCAATGGGCTCCAAATGCTTGTTTTGTATACGATTATCGCCGTACTGTTCTTCTTTGCGCCTGAAATGGGTGCCCTGCACTGAAAGGAAAGAGAACTGATTTTCACAGATTAGGCAAAGTATGACTTTATTTCTACCATTTGAATTGCTTTTGCTTTTACATCCAGAGGCTTATGGGCCATAATGACAGTTTTGAAAGGCCCTCATTGAGACAATCCATGGAGGAACCGCTTTACAAACCGCGAAATCTGCCGTTCATGTGCCTGTTGTCCCTTTCCGTGGGCATTATCGCCGGTCTTGGCGCATGGGCCTTTCGAATGCTGATCGGGCTGTTCCACAACCTCCTTTTTCTGGGTGAGTTTCAATTCCACTACGACGCCAATGTCCATACACCGGCAAACCCATGGGGTCCGGCCGTTATCCTGGTACCGGTCATTGGTGCGTTTATCGTGNCCTGGATGGTCAAAACCTTTGCACCCGAAGCCAAGGGACACGGTGTCCCCGAGGTAATGGACGCTGTGTATTACAACGACGCAAAAATCCGGCCNGTGGTGGGGCTCATCAAGGCCGTTGCGTCGGCTCTTTGTATCGGCAGCGGGGGGTCCGTGGGCCGTGAAGGCCCCATCATTCAGATCGGCGCCTCTTTCGGGTCCACGCTGGGTCAAGTCCTCAAAATGCCGCCCAGACAAATGGTGACTCTGATTGCGGCGGGCGCCGGGGGCGGCATTGCCGCCACCTTCAACGCGCCCCTCGGCGGTCTGGCCTTTGGGATTGAATTGCTCCTGGTCTCGGTGAATGCGGCCAATATTCTGCCGGTCACGATTGCCACGGTTACCGCCACCTATATCGGTCAGGCACTTCTGGGAGTGGAACCCTCTTTCTATTTTTCCCCTCTGACCCATCTTGATCTGCATCTCAGCTCCATATGGAGCCTGCTGCTCTTTGTGCCCTTTGGCATCATTATGGGGTTTGTCGCCATCATTTTTGTGCGGGGGATTTACTGGGCCGAAGACCGATTTGATGCCATGCCGGGCAACGCCTACACCCGCCATGTGTCGGCCATGTGTCTGGTGGGTGTGATGATTTGGCTCATGATGCACTACACGGGCTATTATTATGTTCAAGGGGTCGGGTACGCCACTATCATGGATATTCTGAAGTCCACACTCTTGAATCCCTGGCTTCTGCTGCTCCTGTTTTTCTTGAAATTTGTGGCCACCTGCCTCACCCTGGGGTCCGGGGGTTCCGGTGGGGTTTTCTCACCCTCTCTTTTTATGGGTGCCACCATGGGCGCTCTGACAGGTCATGCCATCAACATGCTTTTTCCGGAACTGGAAGCGCATCCGGTCACCTTTGCCATTGCCGGCATGGCGGCGGCTGTAGGCGCCGCAACCGGTGCCATCATCACCGGGTCCGTCATGATTCTTGAAATGACACAGGACCACAATGTGGTGCTTCCCATCATGATCACCGCTGCTTTCGCCTATGGCGTTCGCAAATGGCTTTCACCCGGCAGCATCTACACGCTTAAACTGATCCGGCGGGGCCATGCAGTGCCTGAAGGACTTCAGGCGGCCGTGTCTGAATCCGTGACAGTGGGGGACATTATGAATCCGGATTTCGCCACCGTCGGGCCTGAAGCGACTGTAAAACCGTCACCCATGCCCACTGTGGTGGTATCACACACATCCATTTTCGGGGTTGTTGCTCCGCACGTTTCTGGAAGTCCCGCTCGATCCCTGGTTCAAAAGAGCTGTGTTTTCACAGCCAAGGATCGTCCCATAAACGACCTCTACCGGCAAATGCGGTCTGAAGGCGCCAAATTTGCGCTGGTGACCGGGGATGCTGGAACCAATAACCCAAAGGCCGTCAGCGGAATTCTATCCGGTGATGACATCGCCGCTTTTGCCATGAAAGAAGCCACACTCAAGTAGCAGACAATGCCGTCCAGTGAAAGGAAAGGAGAATAATTTGCTTGCAATTGATCAGAAGTATACCGCCAATGACTTGAATGCCAGAATATCGTTTAAAATCCGTCATGTTACCTGGGGCCGGGTCCGTATTTCGCTCCCGGCCCTCCTTCGACGGAAGGACCTGATGGATGCGCTGAAAATCCATCTATCCAGTTTCCCAGGGGTCTTGAGCGTGAAAGCCGGGTACTGGGCCGCCAGCATGACCGTCCGGTATGATGCCTCGCAGATGCAAAGGGAGGAGCTGCTCAACCAGGTGGCGCGACTGACCTTTCAGGACCTGTGGCAAATGCCGCGAGAAACGGCCTCCCGGCGTGAAGATCACCAAGTCTCCTTACGCTACCTCAAAATCGCCACCGGCACCGTGGGACTGAGCCTGCTGCTGGGCGGTTTTCCGCTTCTGGCCTTTGGGGTGGTGTATCCCCTGGTGGCCCTCATTGCGCTTCCCATTTATGCCCGGGCCTACCGCTGCATCAGGAATGAACACCGGCTCAACTGCGATTTTCTGGATGCCTGTGCCATAACCGTGGGCCTCATGACCGGTGATGTCATCAATGCCTCTCTCATGAGCATGCTCGTTCATATGGGCGATTATATTCGGGATTTGACCGCCGCCAGAAGTCGGCGCACCATTCACCAGCTTCTGGACTTTCAGGAAAACGATGCATGGGTGCTTTGTGACGGGGTAGAAGTACAGACCAAGGTCAGGGATATTCAGGAAGGGGATGTGGTGGTCCTGAACACCGGGGATCTGATCCCGGTGGACGGCCAATTGATCAAAGGTGAACTGATTGTGGATCAGCAGGTGCTGACCGGAGAATCCATGCCGGTTCACAAGGAAGTGGGGGACGACGCATTTGCGTCAACGGTCATCATAGACGGCAGCGCCCAACTGAAAGCCGTTAAAACCGGAGATGCCACCAAAGTGGCCCAGGTGGTTCGCCTGGTGGAAGAGGCCCCCCTGTATGAAACCAAAATTCAAAACCACGCCGAGCTTTTTGCCGACCGGCTCGTGGTGCCGTCCCTGCTGATGACCGGCGCACTTTTGCGGTGAGCCGGAATACCACTCAGCTGGCCGGGCTTCTGGGTATCGACGCGGGGACAGGTGTTCGCGTGGCGGCGCCTACCGCCGTTTTGTCGTCCATGATTACCTCGGCGGCAGACGGCATATTGATCAAGGGGGGCGGCTTTCTGGAAAAGCTCTCATGGACCGATACCATCATTTTCGACAAAACCGGAACCCTCACCACCGGTGTGATTCACGTGGAGGACCTTATTTCCTTTAATGGCTATGGTGAATCGGAAATGCTCAGCTATGCCGCTACCGCTGAAATGCAGATGACCCATCCCATTGCGGCGGCTGTGGTCCGCCACGCTGAAAACCTGGATATTCCGCTGAAAGGCCGCAGCAGCGTCAAGTACGTGGTGGGTCGGGGCGTGCGCGCTGAGATTCACGGGAAAAAAACACTTGTGGGAAGCCTTCGGCTCATGCGTGAGAACGGTATTGACGTGGGTTCCAGGGTACTGGAAACCAAAGACAAAATGGTCCTTGACGGTAAGGCCTGTCTTTACGTGGCCATTGACAACCAGTTCACGGGAATGGTTTCTTTCAGGGATCAGGTGCGAAAAGAGTCCCGTCAAATGATTGATGCCCTTCACCGGGTGGGGGTCAAACAGGTGGTCATGCTCACCGGTGATGTGGAACAGGTGGCCCGTCCCGTGGCCGAATCCCTGGGGATCGACCGGTGTGTGGCGGAAATGCTGCCGGAACAAAAGGCGGAAGTGGTTAAAGAGATCAAAGAGCAGGGCCACACGGTGGCGTTTGTGGGGGACGGCATCAACGATTCCGTGGCCCTCTCTTACGCGGATATCGGTTTCTCGGTCAAGGGCGGAGCGGATATTGCCAAGGAAAGCGCCGGGGTCATTCTGTTAAACGAAAACCTCATGAACATTCCCAGGGCTTTTGAAATCAGCCGCGAAACCATGGGGCTCATCAAGGAAAGCTACTGGATCGTGGGGGGCTTTAACGCCATGGCCTATGCGCTTGCGGCCGTCGGACTGGCGACACCGGTCCTCACCACGCTCATCAGCAACGGTTCCTCGGTGATTGCCTGCTTAAACGGCATGAAACCGATCATGCGAATGAAACTGAGCAAATCCCGAAAGCGTGTGGACATGGCTACCGCACCGCGGTTGGGCAAAACGCCGTCACTTCAAATGAAACCAAGGTTGAAATCGGAAACCCACACCCCAAGTGAAAATCAGATTCCGCATCATGCGAAAAGGTTCGAGCAGCATCAAGCAGCGATAAATGCATAAAAGAAGCTGCCGCGTATCTGAAGTAAAGGGTACGGGCAGCTTTTCTATTGCCCACGGAAATGTCACATGGGTCACATTTCCTGAGCATGCTGGCTGTGGTGAAACCCGTCAGTCAGTGCTGTTCCCTCAACTGACGCACCTTGACCGTGAGAAACCGGGCAATGCCGATCACCGACAGTGCGATGGTCGTGGCAATTAAACCCACAATAAAAAACATCCTGTCCATCCTTCCCTCCCGCTAAAGCGCATTTAAAAACCATCTACCCACACGAGGTGGCCCGAATTATGAATTCAACTGGTTTTCAAGTATAGGTCAATGAACCATCGGGGTCAATAGGAAACGCACTTGTTCCCCGATTAAATGCATTTCTTTTAATTTTGTGCGCCGCTGACGCTGCCATTTAACACTTTGCTAACACTTTGCGCATATGGTTGGCTGTAGATAGTTTCAATCCGCTTTTGCAAAACAGACGGTGAAATTTATGACCGAATCATTTCTGCCTGCGGCCTTTCTGGCCGGTATCATCAGTGCCTGTTCACTGCCCATTGGCGCCATCACAGCCCTTTTCTGGAAACCGAAGGCAAAGATGGCCGCATTTCTCATGGCCTTTGGGAGCGGCGCCCTGCTGGCGGCCCTGACCATCGAACTGGTGGATGAGGCCCTGGACAAAGGTCACATCCTGCAATTGTCCATCGGATGTGTTCTGGGGGGCCTTCTGTTTATTGCACTCAATCAGCTCATTGAAAATAAAGGCGGGTTTCTGCGAAAGACCTCCACCACCATCCATTTTATTCGCAAAAGACGCCTGGAGCGGCTGGAAAGGGCACTGGGCCACATTCAGCGGATACCGCTGTTTTCGAATCTGCCATCAGAGGACCTTCACGAGCTGGCGCGCAGGCTCAAAACTCAGGAAGTGGCCAAAGGCACCGTCCTTTTTCAGGAGGGAGATCCCTCGGACCGTCTGTTCATGGTGCAGTCCGGTGAGGTGGCCCAGGTGGACCGGGAGTCGGGCAACCGTACCAAACGCATCTTTGTAAAGAACGAAGCTTTTGGCACATTGGCCTTTTTGACCAATTCGCCATCCACGACCGAGGCTGTCACGCAGGCGGACAGCACCCTTTGGGTGCTTTTCAGAGAGGATTTTGAAACCGGCCTGGCCCGGTCCTCCCAATTGTGCGAAGCCCTGTGCGCACTGCTGCAAAGCCACAAGACCCGCGAATACCTGTCCCAGCGCCACCAAATGTCCGATGATGCCATTAACCAGTGGATGGCCCGTGTCGAAACCGCCATCTGCGGGCGTCACACGGTCTGTCCAGCCATGGATTTTCCGGTGGCACCGGAAAAGGTTCAGGACTATCTCAAGCAATGCCGGCAACTTCCTTTCTTTCAAAACCTGCCTTCAGAGGAACTGTCACGGGTGAGCGCAAAGTTCTTCGGTGTCCATTACCGGGAAGGTCATCACTTTTTTCGAAGGGGCCAGCCCTGCGATCGGCTGTACCTCCTGGAAACCGGCCATGTATTTCTGATCGATTTGAAGGGCATCGGCCGGCAGCCCGCCGTGCGAAACGCCGGGGATGCATTCGGCGTACGGGCCTTTTTGACCGGCGCGGTGCACGGTTTCACGGCGGTGGCCCGGCAGGAGACGCAAGCCTGGGTACTCAGAAAGAAGGATTTTGAAAAACTGCTTCAGGAACTGCCCAACCTTCGCCGGGCCGTATCAAACAGTCTGACCTCCGGCCGGATTTCCGACTACCTGGAAGTGCGACATAAATTTGACCATCGCAAGGCCATCCGTTGGGCGG
>JGI10211J34971_10002592_pt1 | contig 14672 bp, 14 predicted proteins | sample Etolagsediment_FD_34971 | JGI IMG/M metagenome (IMG submission 34971) | reverse complement strand
CGTTTTGCGCATCACCTTGCCATTGGCCGGATTTTTTCAACGCATCGACCGCTTCGGGCGGCATGTAATTTTCGTCATGCTTGGCCAGCACTTCTTCGGCGATAAACGTACCGTTCACGACCTTGCCGGTGGTGACGATGCCCTGGCCTTCGCGGAACAAATCAGGAAGCAGGCCCTCATAGACGACATCGACCGAATTTTCCAAGTCGGTGACGCGAAAATGCACAGAGGAAGAGCCTTCGGCGCGCTGCACCGAGCCCTCTTCAACCAAGCCGCCCAAGCGCAAACTCTGGTTAGGGTCGGGGGCTTTGGTCACAATGTCAGTGGGACTATGGAACAACGACACCCCGTCGCCCAGCGCGTACAGCACCAAACCCGTAGCAACGCCAACCAAGGCCATCGCCACGATAACAAAAGTGAGACGTTTGTGCTTACGCTTCATCGCCATTGGCGGTCTCCATTCTTTTCGTTTCTTTGGGGCCGACTTCGACTCTCAGGCGGTCAAATGTGGTTTCGGTGGATCTCAGGCTTTTGAGGCTGACAACCAGCAACACCACCAAGACAACCGCCGTCAAGCCGTAGGAGGACCATACGTAGGCACCGTATCCGCCCATGGAAAAAAATTCAGCCATGCTCAGGCTCCCTTAACCGCCGTGAACTTGCTTAAGACGCAAGATCCGGACTTTGTTGGCGGTCAGTTCTTGGCGAATGCGCACCAACAGAACCCACACATAATAGGTCTTAAACGCCACCGCCATGACGACAGCGGGAATCCACATCTCGGGCGGCATCGAAGGACCGCCTTGCTTCATAAACGAGGACGTCTGGTGCAAGGTGTTCCACCAATCGACCGAAAACTTGATGATCGGCAAATTCACCGCCCCCACCAGGGCCAGCACTGCAGACGCTTTGGCCCCGCGGGTGCGATCATCAAACGCGCCTTGCAGCGCCATGTAGCCGATGTACAAAAACAGCAAAATCAACATGGAAGTGAGACGTGCATCCCACACCCACCATGTGCCCCACATAGGTTTACCCCATAGCGAGCCTGTGGCCAGTGACAAAAACGTGAACGCCGCACCGACCGGGGCTGTGGCCTTGGCGGCAACATCGGCCAACGGGTGCTTCCAAATCAGCGCCACCGCAGACGCAACGGCCATCGCCGCGTAACAAAACATGCCCATCCACGCGGCGGGCACATGCACATACATGATGCGGATGCTTTCCCCTTGCTGGTAGTCAGGTGGCGCGGTGAAGAACGCCATATAAAGGCCTGTACCAAACAAAATGATGGTGAGTCCCGCCATCCACGGTTGGACGGCGGCGGCAATTTTTAAAAATCGCGTTGGGTTGGCGAAGCGATGCATAAGTCCCCTGATAATCTGACAAACGGTATCCGTTTTTTGTTTTAGCTTAATCTGACGCGGTCGGTTCTAACCGTTTTCCTTCACATTTGCCAGACTTTGCCAGACTTTGCCCCCAAGTGATGGCGCAATTGTGGCGAATGTTGCACCTTTTGGTCTTATTCTAGGGCCTGTCTCAGCCCCGCCGCCGCCGCCCACGGCGTCAGCGCAAGAGCGCCGACCAAAAGCGCGGCCAAAAACACCAGGTGCGGCCGCACGCTCTGATCGAAAATGGCCGCNTCCACCGCGGAAACNCCAAAAATCAAGATGGGAATGTACAGCGGCAACACCAGCAACGATAACAGCACACCGCCCCGTCTGGACCCCAAAATCAACGCCGCCCCCACGGCCCCGATGAGGCTCAACGTCGGCGTGCCCAGCAACAAGGCCGCGATCAGCACCAAAAATCCTTCAGACGGCAACTGCATCAACACCGCCAACAGCGGCGCCGTAACGATCAACGGCAAGCCGGTGGTCAGCCAATGGGCGATCACCTTGGCCAAAACGGTGATTTCCAGCGGCACCGGGGCCAACGCCAAAAGCTCCAACGATCCGTCGTCATGATCGGTTTGAAAGAGGCGTTCCAACGACAACATGCTCGACAACAGGGCCGCCACCCAGATGGTGCCCCCGGCGATTTTCGCCAACGTGCTGGGTTCGGGACCGACGCCAAACGGAAACAACACCACGGCAATGATGAAAAAGGCCACCACCATGAGACTGTCCATGCCCTGACGGAAGGCCAGCGCCAGGTCGCGTTTGACGAGTTCTAAAAATTTTCCCATGGCCGTTGCGCCCTATACCATCATATGTTCGTCAAGCGGTGCCGTACACGCAAAATTCGCCAGATTGAGGGTTTGCGAACCAGGGGTGTCCACATCGGCGTGGGTCGACAACACCACCATGCCGCCCCCGTCCCGATGGCGTTGAATGGCCGCTTCCAACCGTTTGATGGTGGCCTTGTCCAACGCCGTGGTCGGCTCATCCAAAAGCCACAAGGGGGCAGGTGCGGCAATGATGCGCGCCAAATTCACCCGGCGTTTTTGCCCGGCGGACAAAAACCGCCCCGGCACGTCATAAAGGTGTTTGATGTCAAAGACGTCCAACGCGCCCTGAATGGTGTCGTCGCCGCCACCGCGCAGACGCGCCCAAAAGCCGATATTTTCCGCCGCCGTCAACACCGGCTTCACCGCGTCATGATGGCCCACGTAATGCAAGCGCGCGCCGTGCACGTCCATGTCGTCCAGGGCATCTTCCCCGTTCCACGTCATGGTTCCCGAAGCCGGTTGCAGCAATCCCGCCATCATCCGCAGCAACGATGACTTGCCCGAGCCGTTGGGACCAACCAACGTCAAGGCCCCGCCCGCGGACAGGGCGAAGGTCAAACCACGAAAAACGGTGCGCTCAGAACGCACGCACACCAGATTGTCGCCGTTGAAATGAGAATCGAGAAATTGGCTCATAGTCGGATGATTTTGTTCCCTGAAGATCGATTTTGGACCTTAAAGCATCCTTTCCCAATTACAAGCGAAGCCCTTGTCTCCATCTGCAAAAAAATCAGAAAAAAGGCCGGGTTCCTGAGAACCCGGCCAGTTGGTCAGCACTGCAAGTCATTTGATGTTCCTCAAAACAAGGGCGGTTGGGAGGGGAGCCTTGTGTGAGGAGTAATACATTTTACGTTTTGTTGGCACCTGTCTTCAGTCTTTGTAGGAGCTGTATCACTTGACTACGAACGACTCGCTCTGGGGGAGGGGGGATGAGCCGTCCGATGAGAGTATTTAAGCCCCTGAATGTGGTCGGATTGTGTCACAATCAGGGAAATGTGATGATTTCTCCCCATTCACAAACCCTGTATTTCAATTAAGATACGCGCAAAATGGGGTGGTAAAATCATAAAAACCTACCCATAAGTGTTATATGGCTGTCGCGCATTTGGAAAACCGTGTATAAGGGCGCTCCATGCTGCACCGCAATATATGCGGTCAACCGCAGCCGCTTTGATAAACGACTTAATACGTTGAGGAGTCCCACATATGGCTGGACAAGATACGCTTAAAACCCGCCGCACGCTTGAAGTGAACGGCAAATCTTATGACTATTTCAGCCTCAGCGCCGCCCAAGAGGCTGGCCTAGGTGATGTCTCCAAACTCCCCTATTCCATCAAGGTCCTTGTTGAAAACCTGCTCCGTTTCGAAGACGGCCGCACGGTTTCCACGGACGATGTCAAAGCCGCCGCCGCTTGGGCCTCGGACGCCAGAGGCGGGCACGAAATCGCCTACCGCCCGGCGCGCGTTTTGATGCAAGATTTCACCGGTGTTCCGGCCGTGGTCGATTTGGCCGCCATGCGCGACGCGATTGTGTCGGTGGGGGGCGATCCGAAAAAAATCAACCCGCTGAGCCCGGTCGATCTGGTCATCGATCATTCGGTCATGATTGACTATTCCGGCACCGGCGACGCCCTGGAAAAGAACGAAGCGCTGGAATTTGAGCGCAATAAAGAACGTTATGAGTTTCTGCGTTGGGGCCAACAGGCGTTCAACAACTTCCGCGTCGTGCCACCGTCCACCGGCATTTGCCATCAGGTCAACGTCGAACACTTGGCCCAGGTCGTGTGGACCAAAGACGAAGACGGCACCACCGTTGCCTATCCCGACACCTTGGTCGGCACCGACAGCCACACCACCATGGTCAACGGCTTGGCCGTTTTGGGCTGGGGCGTGGGCGGCATCGAAGCCGAAGCGGCCATGCTGGGCCAACCGGTGTCCATGCTGATCCCCGAAGTGGTCGGCTTTAAATTGACCGGCGAGCTGAAAGAAGGCATCACCGCCACCGATTTGGTTCTGCGCATTGTCGAAATGCTGCGTCAATTGGGCGTGGTCGGCAAATTTGTCGAATTTTTTGGTCCGGCGCTGGATCACCTGAGCCTGCCCAACCGCTCCACCATCGCCAACATGGCGCCTGAATACGGCGCCACCTGCGGCATTTTCCCGGTAGACGCCGAAACCATCAAATACTTAAAACTCACCGCGCGGGACGCCGACCGGGTCGCCTTGGTTGAAGCCTATGCAAAGGCCCAGGGCATGTGGCGCGACAGCTCCACCCCCGACCCGGTCTTCACAACCACCTTGGAATTGGACGTTTCCACCATCGAGCCCGCCATTTCCGGACCCAAACGTCCGCAAGATCGCATTGATCTGAAAAGCGCCGCTCCGGCTTTTGTCAAAACCCTCAAAGCCATGGCCGATGCCGATGCCCCGCGGGAAATCCCCGTCGCGGGCACCGATTACAAACTGCGCGACGGCGACGTGGTCATTGCCGCCATCACCAGCTGCACCAACACATCCAACCCCGACGTATTGATCGCCGCCGGTCTGGTGGCGCAAAAAGCTCGCGCTTTGGGCCTTAAGTCTAAGCCGTGGGTGAAAACATCTCTGGCACCAGGGTCTCAGGTGGTTGGCGATTACCTGCGCGATGCAGGCCTGCAAGACAGTCTCGACGCCATGGGCTTCAACATCGCGGGCTTTGGCTGCACCACATGTATTGGCAATTCCGGCCCCTTAGCGGAACCGATTGCCGCGGCCATTGCCGAAGGTGACTTGGTTGCCACCGCCGTACTGTCGGGCAACCGCAACTTCGAAGGCCGCATCAGCCCGCACGTGAAGGCAAACTACCTGGCCTCCCCGCCGTTGGTGGTGGCCTACGCCATCGCCGGTTCCATGACCCGCGACATCATCAACGATCCGCTGGCCAAAGACAAAGACGGCAACCCGGTGTATCTCAAAGACATCTGGCCGACCAACGCAGAAATTACCGCGGTGGTCGCAAAAGTCGTCACGGCCCAACTGTTCGCCACGCGTTATGCTGATGTCTTCAAGGGCACCAAAGCGTGGCAAAATGTCCAATCCGCAACCGGGGAAACGTTTGCGTGGGACACCAGTTCGACCTACATCCAAAATCCGCCGTTCTTTACCGATTTGGCCCCAGAACCCGACGATGTCACGGACATTCACGGCGCCAAGCTGTTGGCGGTGTTGGGCGATTCCATAACCACCGACCACATCTCCCCTGCGGGCAGTTTCAAACCGGAAACACCTGCCGGACAGTATCTGACCCAGCACCAGGTTCGTCCCCAAGACTTTAACTCTTACGGATCAAGGCGTGGCAACCACGAGGTCATGATGCGCGGCACGTTTGCCAACATCCGCATCAAAAACGAATTGGCCCCCGGCACCGAAGGCGGTTTTTCCGTCTACAACGGCGAACAGACCTCCATGTACGATGCCGCCATGAAGCACATGGACGACGGCACGCCGTTGGTGGTTGTGGGCGGCAAACTGTACGGCAACGGCTCCAGCCGCGATTGGGCCGCCAAGGGCACCAAGCTGTTGGGCGTGAAAGCCGTGTTGGTGGAAAGTTACGAACGCATCCACCGCTCCAACCTGGTGGGCATGGGGATTTTGCCGCTTGAATTCAAAAACGGCCAAACCCGCACTGAGCTAAAGCTGGACGGTTCGGAAACGTTTGACATCACCGGCATCTCTGGCGGCATCAAACCGGGCCAGGACGTCGCCCTCAAAATCACCCGTGCTGACGGTTCCACCCAAGACGTCACTGCGAAATGCCGCATCGACACTTTGGATGAAGTTGAATACCACAGGCACGGCGGCATCCTCAGCTATGTGCTGCGCAACTTGAACAAATCCTAGGTCACTGAACAAAGTTCAAATGAGCAACCCCCGGCCTTTTCCCAGGCCGGGGGTTTTGCTATGGTGGTGCCATGAAACGCTTTAAGACCCTTGTGACAGCTCTGATCGTCGGCGCGCTCAGCCTTGGCGCGACGGCGGCCTATGCCGGCTACAAAGACGGCCTGATTTTGGTGCGCCAAGGCAAATGGGCCAAAGCCATCCGAGAGTTTACCGAACAAGCCGAAACGGGCCATGCACAGTCGCAATTCAGTTTGGGATTGATTTACCACTTGGGTCGCGGCGTGCCGAAGGATCTCAAACGAGCTTATGAGCTTTACAAAAAATCCATGCTTCAAGACCACCCCCCCGCTCTCAACAACATCGGCATGATGTATTTGAACGGCGATTACGTGGATCGAAACTACGACATCGCGTTCGCCCTCTTTTCCCGCGCCGCCGCCGATCACGCCCAATCCAAGGATAATATGGGACGGTGTTTTGAAAATGGTTGGGGCGTGGAAGCGGATCCGGAACAAGCCATCAACTTCTACCAATTGGCGGGCGACGAGGGCTTCAAGCTCGGCTATTACCACCTTGGCCTGCTGTTTGAGGAAGGCCGCGGCGGCGCGACCGTCAACGTGCCCGAAGCCCTGCACTGGTACGAAGTTGCCGGCGACAATCAATACGCCCAGGGCTACTTTCGTATGGCTGAAATCTATGAGCAGGGCATCTTGCTCCCACGCGACACCCCATCAGCCCTCAAATGGTATAACAAAGCGGCCGCGTTGGACTATGCACCAGCCATCGAAAAATTGGCCCTATTAGAGGCTCAAAAGAAATGAAATAAGGCGCACCCCCAAACGGAGGCGCGCCTTTTGAAGGTCTTAAATCCAGCCCTTACATGATGCAGTTTTTGGTGAAGTCTGCGGCTTCGTTTGCGCTCCAATCGCCTTTGGGCTTTTCTTTCATCTGGGCACACCATTCGGGCGAACCAACGTCCGGCGAACACGCCGCCACGCCCAAAGCAAACAGGGCCACAAAACCCAGGGCAGCAATTTGTTTCATCTTTGTCATACGTGTCTCCTCAAAGGATCAGAAATCGTTACCTAACGTCCCGTCTCAAAATCCATTAAAGGGCACGTTCCATGACAGATGCAAGCCGTTTGGCAAATGCAGCGGGATCGGAAGGCACTTCACCTTCGGCAATCCGGGCCTGATCCAACAGCAAATGCGCCGCGTCTTTCAGTAAACCATCGTCGGCATCACTGCTGGCCCGTTCGGCGAGTTTTTTGACGATGGCGTGGGTGGGGTTCAGTTCCAACACCCGGGGCAAACCGCCCTGCATTTGACCATGTCGACGCAACAAGCGTTCCATGTTCACATCGATATCGCCCTCGTCCGCAACCAGACACACAGGGCTTTCGGTCAAGCGCTTGGACGGGCGAATGTCTTTGACGCTCGCGCCCAGCTCCAGCTTAAACGCCGCGATCAAGGTATCGAGTGCGGGAGCATCTTCGGCTTTTTTATCCGCGTCTGCGTCGGTGCTGTCATCGGACTTCACACCGTCCAAATCAGCGGAACCGCGGGTCACGGACTTAAAGGGTTTGCCTTCGAACTGGGTGATGTGCTGCATCCAGAATTCGTCCACCGGATCGGTCAACATCAGCACTTCAACGCCCTTGGCCTTAAACCCTTCCAAATGCGGAGAGGTGGCGATTTGCGAAGCGTCTTCACCGGTGATGTAATAAATCGCTTCCTGGCCCTCTTTCATACGCTCCACATAAGCGCTGAGGCTGGTTAACTCGTCGGTTTTTGTGGAGTGGAACCGCGCCAGCGCCAACAGTTTGTCACGCATGGTGAAATCATCGACCAAGCCTTCTTTCAGCACCACGCCGAAGTTATCCCAAAACTGGGCGTAATCTTCGGGGGCTTTTTCAGCCTTTTTCGCCAGCTCGGCCAAAACCTTCTTCACCAAACCGGTGCGAATTTTGGCCAGTTTTGGGTCCGTTTGCAGCATTTCACGCGAAATGTTCAACGACAGGTCTTCGGAATCCACCACGCCGCGCAAAAACCGCAGATAGGCCGGCAACAGCCCTTCGGCCTGTTCGGTGATGAACACCCGGTTCACATACAATTTCACATGACCTTTGCGTTCAGGGTCGAACAAATCAAAGGGCCGCATGGACGGAATGAACAACAGGTTGGTGTAGCTGACCACGCCTTCGATACGGTTGTGAATGGTGATCCACGGCTCGTCAAAGGCATGGGCGGAATGGTGATAAAATTCTTTATACTGTTCAGCCGTCACATCCTTGGCCGGGCGGGTCCAGATGGCCGAAGCTTCGTTGAGGGTTTTGCCGCCTTCACTATCCGTAAGGGTCACCGGAAAACCGATGTGGTCGGAATAGGTTTTCACCACGTGGGTGACGCGCGACGCATCCAAAAACTCCTTGGCGTCCTTTTTCAGGTGCAGCACCACCTGGGTGCCGCGTTCGTCGCGTTCCGCACTTTCGACGGTGTATTCACCCTTGCCGTCGGAAACCCATAGCCAACTTTCTTTCTCCCCGGCTTTGCGGGTGGTGACTTCGACTTTATCCGAAACCATGAACGCGGAATAAAAGCCGACCCCAAACTGGCCGATAAGGCCCATGTTCTTTTTGTCGTCTTTGCCCAGCTGTTCGATAAACGCGCCGGTGCCCGAACTGGCGATGGTACCCAGCGTGGCCAGCAAATCGTCGTGGTTCATGCCGATGCCATTGTCCGAAACCGTAATGGTTTTGGCTTTTTCATCGATAGCGAGGCTGATTTTAAAGTCCTGATCGCCTTCGATTAAGGACGGCGACGTCAGCGCCATGTGACGCAGCTTGTCGCAGGCGTCCGACGCGTTCGAAATGAGTTCGCGCAAGAAAATTTCGCGATTGGAATAAAGCGAGCCTGCGACGATATCCAGCAAACGGCTGACTTCAGTTTGAAAAGTGAATGTTTCCTTGCTCATGACGTATATCGGTTCCTTCAAAGTTATGCACAAAAGATGCGCCCTTAGACCCGCGTGATATGGGCGAAATGCGCCCCGGGCGCAACCCTGTAGGGCTTAATTTTGGCAAAAATTTACAGCTTGGGACTCGCGATCACCGTCGGCTCGNGCTATACTGAACGGTAAGGTCTGAAACGGTTGTCCCGGACCCCAAATTCCAACACATATGGGGAGAGCGATTATGCAAGTACCCGTTCAAGTCAGTTTTCATGGATGCGATCATTCCGACGCCATCCAAAGCTTGATTTTAGACAGAATCGATAAAATTGAGGCCAAATACGGTCGTTTCACCCATTGCCGTGTGGTCGTGGAACTGCCGCACAAATCCCCGACCCAGGGCAAATTGTTCCATATCAACATCGATATGGGGGTGCCCGGTTCCGGCGATATCGTGCACCATGATCGTGGACAAAACCCCGCCCATGAAGACGTCCATGTGGCGTTGCGCGATGCTTTTGGCGCGGTCGAAAACCAATTGGATAAAGTGCTCACCAAACGCCGTGACGAACAGCGCAAAGCCGCCTCGTGACGCTTATGACCCTTTCGCTCAACCCGCCCTTTTTGCGGGCGGCGGCCAAAACCCCACTTTACCCGCTGGAAAACGTGGAAAAAGTAGGCTAAGACTGCGCCCATGCAAATAGATACGTCCCGCGCGCGCGCGCCACTCAGCGCTGTATTGGGTCCCACCAATACCGGCAAGACCCACCTAGCGATGGAGCGTATGCTCGCGCATGGCTCCGGAGTCATTGGCTTTCCCTTGCGGCTGCTGGCGCGGGAAAATTATGACCGTGCGGTCAAGGAAAAGGGCGTTAGTCAAGTTGCCTTGGTCACGGGCGAGGAAAAAATCGTCCCCGCCCATGCGCGCTATTATCTCACCACCGTCGAAAGCATGCCCACGGACCGGACCTTTGATTTTGCCGCCATTGACGAAATTCAAATGTGCGCCGATGCGGATCGCGGCCACATTTTCACGGACCGCTTGCTGAACTATCGTGGCACCCAGGAAACCATGTTTTTGGGCGCGGAAACCATCCGCGGGCTGATCCAGGCGCTGGTTCCGGAAACGGAATTTCACACCCGCCCACGGCTTTCGACGTTGCGCTATACGGGCTACAAAAAGCTTACCCGCCTGAAACCGCGCAGCTGCATCGTCGCGTTTTCCGCAAACGACGTCTATTCCATCGCCGAACTGATCCGTCGCCAATCGGGCGGTGCCGCCATCGTCATGGGCGCGCTCAGCCCCCGCACCCGCAATGCCCAGGTCGACATGTTCCAATCGGGCGAAGTCGATTATCTGGTCGCCACCGATGCGGTGGGCATGGGCTTGAATATGGATGTCGATCACGTGGCCCTGGCGGCGACGCGCAAATTTGACGGTCGCATCATGCGCGATTTGCAGCCCGCCGAGCTGGCGCAAATCGCCGGGCGCGCCGGACGGCACATGAACGACGGCAGCTTCGGCACCACCGGTGAGGTTACCGGATTGGGCGCCAGCGCCGTTGAAGCCGTTGAAAACCATACCTTCGCACCGCTGCCGTTTGTCTATTGGCGCAACAGCGATTTGGCTTTTGGCTCGCTCAAAAAACTGAAATCGTCTTTGGCGGAACGCCCCGAACACGCCGCCTTGCGCCGCGCCCGCGAAGCCGATGACGAACGCATGCTCGACACCTTGATGGCCAACGACACCGTGTTGGCAACGGCCACTTCGGCTGACTCCGTCAAATTGCTGTGGGATGTGGCGCGAATTCCCGATTTCCGGCAAATTCATACCGACGAACATCCCCAATTGCTGGCCCGCATCTTTGAGCAATTGACCAGCTCAGAAGCGCGCATTTCGTCCGATTGGATCGCGGAGCGGGTCAAACGCATTCACAATTTGGACGGTGACATCGATACCTTGATGGCGCGCATCGCCGCCATCCGCACCTGGACCTTCGTGGCCCATCAAAGCGGCTGGCTGGGCGAACCACAGCATTGGCAAGAGCAAACCCGCGCCATCGAAGACGGCCTGTCGGACGCCCTGCACGAACGACTCACCCAACGCTTTGTCGACAAACGCACCAGCCAACTGGTGAAAACGCTGAAGGACGACGTGCCCTTGGCCACCGCGCTCCACGACGACGGTGCGCTTGAAGTCGAAGGTCATCATCTGGGCCAACTCAGCGGATTTCGCTTCGTCGCCACCGAAAGCGATACCTCGCTGGCGGCCAAGGTGCTGGATTCCGCCGCCGGAAAGGCACTGCGGGGCAAAATCGTCGATCGCATTTCCATGTTTGAAGCGGACGCCGACGGCGCCTTCACGTTCACCGCTGACGGGCGCATCAACTGGCGCGGCGAGCCGGTGGCGCGCTTCGTCAAAGGCGCTGAAATGCTCCACCCGCGCATCAGTGTTCTGACCAGCGACCTGCTGGAATTTGAACAAAAGGAACGCATCGAGGCGCGCCTGCAAACCTGGGCCAATGACCTGGTCCGTGATCGTTTGGGCCTGTTGTTAGCGGCCCGCGAAGCGCCCCTGCAAGGGGTCGCGCGCGGATTGGTGTTTCAACTCACCGAATGCTTGGGCGCCCTGCCCCGCCATGAGGCCGAAAGCGAAATCAAAGCGCTCACCAAAGAAGACCGCCACGAGCTGCGCCGGTTCGGCATTCGCATCGGCAGACATCTGATCTACATCCCCACCCTGTTGCGCCCGGCAGCTGCCGAATTGTCGGTGTTGTTGTGGGGCGTGTTTGAAGACAGCGATCCCTTGCTGCCCCCTCCGCCTGCGGGCCGGGTGTCCTTGCGCCGCGAAAAACACGAACCCGAAGGCTGGCTGCGCGCCGCAGGCTTTCGTCCGGCGGGCACCTTGTTTGTGCGCGCCGACATGCTCGAACGCTTAGCCGAAATGGCGTGGAAGCGTCTTGAAGCCGCCAAGGGGCCGTTTGAGGGTAACGAAGAGTTTCTGTCGCTGGCGGGCTGTAGTGCCGCCGATCTGGCCGGCATTTTGTCCAGCCTTGGTTTTCAAGCCGACAAGGATGGCAAATGGGTGCCAAAATCATGGCGCAACCGCACCGGCAACAGTGCCAAGAAATCCCAGACTGCGCCGAAACCCCAAACTCCACAAAGTCGGGCACCGCAAAAACCGACCCCCCAGCCACCTTTATCGGCGTCGGCAGCACCTGCAGCGGCCCCCCTGTCCCCAACCGAGGGGCTGGGCGCAAAACCAACGCAAAAGCGCCGTCCGCCCAAACGCGGCAAACACCCTGCGAACGCGCCTCATCACGCGTCCCAGCAGGCGTCTAAACAAAAAGACCAACAGAGGGACCAGAATTCTGGCCGTTCCCGGGCAGCGGGCATCGACCCCGACAATCCGTTCGCGAAGTTGATGGAACTCAAATTCAAGTCATAACGGATCAAGTTGTTGCGGATATGACAGACACTTCAGCGGAGGGACCGATCCGCATCGACAAATGGCTCTGGCATGCGCGGTTTTTCAAAAGTCGCACGCTGGCGGGTAAGTTTTGCCAAGGCGCGCATGTGCGTCTCAATGACAAGCTGATTTCCAAGGCCCATGTGATGGTGGGACCGGGTGACGTTTTGACGTTCGCCAAGGAACACCAGGTCAAAGTCGTGCAAATCCAGGCTGTCGGCACCCGCCGCGGTCCCGCGCCCGAGGCCCGGACGCTCTATTTAGACTTAAGTCCGCCGCCCCCGGATAAAGCCGAGCGGCCCTTTGCCCCCGCCAAGCCCGCCCTGCGTGACGCTGGATCGGGTCGCCCAACCAAGGCGCAACGCCGCGCCCTTGACCGCCTGCAAAATACCGACTGACCGCCCTTAAGGAACCCGCCCGATGGAACTGTTGCTCAACACCGAAACCTGGATCAGCCTGTTGACGCTGGTGGCGCTGGAAACTGTCCTCGGCATCGACAATTTGGTGTTTATTGCCCTTTTGGTCGACCGTGTGGAAAAGTCCAAGCAAGTTATCGCACGCCGCCTGGGCATCGCCATGGCGTTGATCACGCGGCTTTTGCTGCTGTTTACCCTGGCATGGATCGCCAGCCTAACCGCCCCGCTGTTCACGGCGTTCGGCCAAGACATTTCCTGGCGCGACATCATCTTGATCGGCGGCGGACTGTTTTTGCTGACCAAGGCGACCCACGAAATTCACGACAACATAGAAGAAGCCGGCGAACACGAACCGACCGTCAAGGCGGTGCATTCGCTGCTGGGCGTGGTGGTGCAAATTGCCCTCATTGACATTATTTTTTCTCTTGATAGCGTGGTCACCGCCGTGGGCATGGTTGATGAACTGGCCATCATGGCGTCTGCCATTATCATCGCCGTGATGATCATGTTGTGGGCGTCGGGGCCGTTGTCGGCATTTGTATCCGAACACCCGACGGTGAAAATGCTGGCGATGAGCTTTTTGTTGTTGGTCGGCATGACGCTCATCGCCGATGGCTTGGGCCTGCATATCCCCAAAGGGTACCTCTACTTTGCCATGGGTTTTTCCATATCGGTTGAAGCGCTCAACATTACGGTCTCCAATCGCCGCAAGCGCGCCCGGCAAACACCAAATGCATAAAGGACTGACCCCATGATCAATCGCCTGAAAAAATTGTTCGCCAGCGCTCAAGCCCAACAGCCTTTGGCGCAAGATGACCTGAAACTGGCGGCGGCGGCGCTGCTGGTCGAAGCCGCCGTCATGGACGGGAACTTCGATGACGCTGAACGCACGGTCGTCACGCGATTGCTCACGGAACGCTTCACGCTTGACGCGGAAGAGGCCCAAGAGCTGCTCAGCCAAGCCGAGGCGACCATCGCCAATGCCAACGAGCTCTACACCCTGACCCGCACCGTTAAAGACAATTTTGAACACACTGAGCGCATCGGTCTCATCGAAATGCTGTGGGAGGTGGCTTATGCGGACGGCGAACTCCACGATTACGAATCCAATCTGGTGCGCAGGCTGGCCGGATTGCTGTATGTATCTGACCGGGAAAGCGGCGAGGCGCGCAAACGAATCTTGGACAAAATAGCCCTAAGAGATTAAGGGTTTTATTAGCCTTGAGCGTATCCCACAAATCGCGTAAACAATGCGCAAAATATTGATTTAGACCCGGAGTCTTAAAATGACCTACGTTGTCGTCGAAAATTGCATCAAGTGCAAATACCAAGATTGTGTTGAAGTCTGCCCCGTGGATTGCTTTTACGAAGGGGAAAACTTCCTCGTCATCAATCCCGACGAATGCATCGATTGTGGTGTCTGCGAACCCGAATGCCCGGCTGAAGCCATTTTGCCCGATACCGAGCCCAATCTCGAAAAATGGATTGAACTCAACACCAAGTACGCCGAACTGTGGCCGAACATCACCCGCAAGGGCGAAGCACTTGCCGACGCCAAAGACTGGGACGGCAAACCCGGTAAGCTGGCGATGTTGAGCGAAAAGCCCGGCGAAGGCAACTGAGGCAAATTTTAGCTTTTAAAGCCCAAAATCAGCACCCTTTTCGGTAAAACCTGCCGAAAAGGGTGTAATTTTCGTTAATTTTGTGTTACACTCGCGCAAAGCTGGT
>JGI10211J34971_10002587_pt1 | contig 14696 bp, 8 predicted proteins | sample Etolagsediment_FD_34971 | JGI IMG/M metagenome (IMG submission 34971) | reverse complement strand
CAGTATCGCTCATCTCCTCAATGCGAGAAGGTTGTCTTACGCTGCGGGTCTTTGCATTTAATTGTGATTTCTTTTTGATTATCGCACCAGATTGTGCTTTTCTGACTACTGACATGAGATTAAGTAGTAATTCCTGCGGTTACAATAGCTGAACCTTGGACCATTCTAGACAAACCACCTGATCCAGATGTTAAAACAACATCGTAATAATATCTTCCGGGTTTTAATTTGACGGTTTTTCCAGCCGTCATAGCGATTGAAACTTCACCTGTTACCGCTGTAATGCTAACAGAAAACGACTCGGATGTAGTCGACTCAGGGTACTTCTTTATTTTAGATGCACCACTGTAACCCTGGAGGTTAGATACGGATCCATCTGTCTCAGTGGAAGTGAAAATTTCACTGAAATCGACACCCTGTGCGATAACAATATTTACTTCAGGAGTTGCCGCCATTTTACTTTTTTAATTATTTATCAGGAGTGTTATTCTTCAAAAGTTTCTGAAGTTCAGCTGTTGAACCAACAAAAAGAGCATTATTTACAGTTGTTGATGTTTTGCTTTCCTTTGTTTCGTCAAGATCCTTGAGTTTTTGTTGAAGATTAAGGAGTTTATCTGATGCATCAGCAACATTCTTAATAAGTTGACCAGCAACTTCATAAGCTCTTGGTGTTTCTGTTTCTTGAGCTAATTCAAGAATACCATTGATAGCTTCTTGACCCTTTTCGATGATTGAATAAAGATTCCCTCTGGTATACTCATAGTCCTTTTTTATATCTTCAGCCTGAGATCTTATTTTTTCAATTTTTTTCTCAGATTCAAAGTTTTTTTCTGTTGGAACTACTTCTGTTGGAGTTACATCAAATGTTTCATCGAGCTTTTCAAATTTTTTACTCATAACTTTAGAATACATTTCCATTGAAACCAAAATCATCACCAATTTCAACTAATGCATCATCAGATGTGTTAATCTTACTGATGGGAGTACCCTTAACGTGATTTTGAAGAGTTGAACCATCAATAGATCTATTAACTGAAATTTTATTACCTGACAGGTTAATAATTTTCATTGCTTCATTGCCAATATAGATGCGATCATATTTGGAGAATACAGACCCATCAACAACATCAATTATTGTCTCAATCATATCTACATCTTCATTGAGAAGTGTAGCTGTATCGCCATTGTAATCCTTGAGAGCTTTTGGTGTAACTTGATATGTAAGATCTCTTTGAGCTTTTCCACCCTGTGAACCAGCAATATAACCAATAGAAACCTTCTTGATGATATCGTCTGAGATATCCCCAGAAACAGGACCAAAGACGTATGTTTTAGCGGTGAATGTTAAAGTGTAAATAAGAGCTCTTCTGGTATCAAAGTTTCCTTCATAATCATCAGTCATCTGAATATTATCCAACACAATTGGAACATCTCTTTTTTCCTTCAGATCATTAAGGAAATTAATGGGGAGATTATAAGCTGGTTGGAAGTATGGAAGGATTTGCTCAATGATTTGAAGCATATCCTCATTCAATTTTGTGTAAATAGATAACTCAATTGTCATATTGTATGGAACAGGGAGATAAGCTTTCTTCATCTCTCCGCTCTCATTTTGAGCTACAAATTGTTGTGTTTGGTTTGTTCTTCGTGAAGGATCATATTGGAGGTTTGTAAACTCAAAAGACATCCTAGGAAGTGTAATTGAAACTGGTTTGTTTAGATCAGATTGCTGTTCCAAACGAGCCAAAAACTTTTGAGTAGGACCGTAAGCAAGAGGAACTTGAACAACGCTTGTAACGTCGTCACTTGAATCCTTATGTTTTATTTGAATACCGTTAAAAAGTGAACCAAAGGAAATGATTACGGATCTGAAGACCTCGTTATAAAAATACTCAAACATGATCTTGCACGAATATGCTTCTATTTATCAGGGTGTGCCAAAAGGATTAGTTGTATCAAAGTTTATGATCTCATCAGCCTCTCTTTCGATGATATCATTATCAGCATATGGTGTTACCAAATCATCAACAACAACACTAGTGATTACCCTTCTTGCACCAGATTCCTGACCAACAATTTGTTCACCAGCCAAGTATTGTCCATCAATGATAGAAATCTCAAGAGTATTTGCAACAGCATCATATTTTTTAACTCTTGATTGAACAAGTGATCTTTGTCCAATAACAACTTCATTGAAGATGAATGATCCTGTGAAGGTTGTTCCAATACCATTTGGATTTTCAAATGTAATATCTATACTTGTATCTGTGTAACCTGCACCTGCGTTTGTTATACATACAGCCGTTACAATACCTGCGCTATTAATAACTCCGTGACCTTCTGCTCTCTCAAATCCTTCTGGGAGATCTGTATCATAGGTATCAATATTATTATCATTAGTGAATGAAGTTTGGCTAAATCCAGGATGTTCTGATGAATATGCAGGTAACGGGAAAATGATATTTGGATTCATAGTATAACCAGCACCAGCATTAGTGATAGTTACAAATTGAACTGATCCAAATGTGGTGATACCTGCAGTTGCAGCAGCACCTGTTCCACCACCACCCTGTATGGTAATCATAGGAGCAATTGTATATCCACAACCAGCATTTGTTAAACAAATACTTGCTACCATACCAGATGGGTTGCCAAAACAATCATTATATGCTCTTGTAATGGAGGCAAAACCAACAGCAGTTACTCCACCAGAAGGTGCTGAGGAGAATCCAACAATTGGATTTTTATAACCACTTCCCATATTTTCTATGGTTATGGTTTTTACTGATCCTCCAGTGCAAATTCCAACAGTACCTTGTGCAGTTTGTCCCAAACCAAGAAGGTTTAATGTTTGAATATAACCAATTTGCTCTATATCATCATCAATTTTTTCAACACCAGTATCAATAACTTCATCTTGATAACGGAACAATTCACATTTCAGTTTATAAACGTAATTCTTCTTAAGTTGATAGAAGGGTTGTTCGTGCTCTACAAACTTAATTTCAAACATTCTCTCACCAAGAGGAAACCAAATAATATCACCCTCTTTTGGTCTACTTGCCAATTCAATATTGGGAAGATCTTTAATTAATGGTGTGATGTAATTTTCAAATCTTTCTCTTGAAATAACTAGTTCAAGATCATCCTGACTATCAATTCCAAACTTAGTTAAAATAGTGCCTTGTCCACCATAACCCTCATAACTATCAACATAAGCTTCAAGTGGATAAGCATTATTGAACTCTGATTCAATAACTTCACGAATTACAGTATTTTTTGTAATATATGTTCGAGGCATGTAATATACCTCGACACCATACATCCTAATCTGCTCATTTACCAGACTTTGAATTAAACCTTGCTCACTCTTTGAGCCATTTAGAAAGAAGGGATTTAACATTTAACATCACCCTATGAGATCAAGAGGAGGAAGTTCATATGTGGTTGGTAGCTGTTCCATTATTTTTTCAATTTCTTTCTCTGCATCATCATAAATCTGTCTACCATTAAATTCAATTCCACCAGGCAATTTAACACCTTGGAATTTAATAAGATTCATTCCCCACTGTCTCTTAATAATGGCAGTGAGATATTTTTTTAGAAATAGATCATTCCATACTTTAGAATAATCATTTGGATCCATCAATCTCCAACAATCAATAATGAGATATTGATCTTTTCTAAGATTATTAAAATCAACATCCAAATACAACCTATCTTGGCGTATATTGTATCTAATTTGTTTATGAGTATTCAGAAGAAAATTTAAGGTTTCCAAATAATTCATTGTCATTGAATATGAAAGAATATCAGTTGATCCCCAGTAATAAACATCATTAAGGAACAATTGATACTTAAAACTAAACATATTCGATGAACTCATACTTTGAGCATCATCGTATTGAAATACTTTATTAACTCCGATAACTGAGCTAGGAATTTGTATGTAATTACTATTTTCGTGGTAGTTAAATGTGGTGGCAGTTCCAACAATATTAGTAGTAGCAGATGTTGTTGTAATTCCTGCTTGCTGTCCACTTCCTGGCGGTCTTGCGGTTCCTCTATCAATATCATCTTGTGTTATTTTATACTTCAAATATACTTGCGATACACCATCATAATGCCTCTCATTGTAGAGCTGAAGGGCATCATCTACTAAATCTTCAATCTGTTCATCAGCTACATTGACCTCAATTACTGGTGCACCAAGTTGTCTGAGACTATAATCAATCAATTCTTGTCTTGAAGAAGGCTTTGCCATTATAGAAACATACTCTTTTTATTATTTAGGGTGCTGAATTGATTGTGTTATTAGCCATTAGAAATAGACCTCAACATTTTCTTTATTTCATTAAGATCACCCTTGAGATCATCAACTTTTGTCTCAAGGGTATCAATCCTCTCCTTATCAGAATTCATTTTTTCTCTGGCTGCAATATAAGAATTGAAGCCAGTTTTATCATTATTAATCACTGCCTTGCTACTTGATTCTCTAGTAAGGTTGGGGTGATTTTCAACAGGAATATTTTTCATCATGCCAGTGCCATTACTCTCAGGTTTCTAATCTGTGGAGGTGCCGCAGAGTTAGTGGATGTTCCAATAATCTTAATTCTAAATGATGAGAAAGAAGGCAATTCATCAATGGAGAATTCAAGTTCTCTGAAATGACGAACATCAGGAGTGCTTGTTATAACATCCATTTTCCTATAAAAAATATTGGAATTTCCATCATTATTAGCAGGATTTATAATATTACCAGCTGCATCAAGATTTTGATATCCAGGGAAAGGAACATATATAGCTTCTTTTGTGGNTACTAGTTGATTGAGTGAATAAAACACTCTGATATCATTGAAAGTATTCACATATGCATCCATAAGAACCTTAAGTGAAGTTCCTGGATTTTCCAATTGAATTGGTTTTGTTACATAGAAGAATCTATTAGGATCATCCACAATAGTATTTACTCTTTTATCATTTTTATAATCAGTAATAGGATTATTAGTTCTATTAGAAGTGAATACAACAGAGGTGCTATCAAGATCAATAGCTGGTGATATTCTACTATCTTCACTAAGAAGATTCAAATTCAGAGTGAATGATTTGTTGCCAGGTAGCGAAGAAAGGAAGTTTGATTCATTTACATTTGATGCAACAATTCTTAATGAATCAAAGTAGTTAGTTTTATTAATTGCAACTTGTTGGAAACCCTGATCAACATATGAAGATTCAGTTCCATTTACACTATTACCAGAAATTGTTCTAACAGTTGAATTAATTCTGGAACCTGTTGGTGTGATAATGTTAACATCTGGAACAATCTCAGAGAAGGGGAGATTGTAAGATGCTTTACCCTTAACTCCACCACCAGATTTTTTATTATTGAAAAACAGATTGGGGAAAGTTGAGCTAGCTCTGTTAGTTCCAACAGTAGTATCACTCATATCAATCTTCACATTATAAGTATCAAGATTGATGGGATTAGATTTAGTTACAATACTAAGATTGTGTGTTCTATTGATTCTTCTCAGCGATACACCATTCAATTCATACTTGTTAACCAGATCATTAACATCATGATTTTCAACAACTGTGTTATCTACACCTCTAACAACACCCAAAAGTTCATTATTTGCAAATCCAGTGTAAGAAAGAATCTCATTACCAATCTTGATATAACCCGGATTAGTTGCTGCAACAGCCACATTTTCAAATGTAGTGTAGTTGGCAGTACTTGCAATAGATAGATTACCAGTTGATGTATTAAGATAAGGTGAAGAAACAGTTGATGATGCAACATCACCTTTAATTCCACTTATAGTTACATAATTATTTAAAGAATACATTCCATGATTTCTATGGAATACCTCAAAGTGAAGACCATCAGTTGTTATTCTTATAGGACTAGATGGTACTACTCCACCTCCAACAGACTCATTGATGGTGATAGCAGCACCAACACTATTAATATAATTAAGTTGATTTGAAGTGTTAAAGTTACCTTGAACATTATTCAGAATCAACTCATTTTCACCATAGATATCTGAAACAGAAATTCTTGCATTTACACCAAGGAATGAGTTTCCAACTTGAATTGGTGAAAGAACATCACCAATGGCATAACCTTTACCACCATTTACAAAAGTAGCACCAACTGCCACGCCATCTTGTATGGTTATATCTGCTGTAGCATCAATACCATTACCAGTTATTGTGGTAAGAGCAACACCAGTAAATGTGTAATAACCAGATGATGGTGTGTAACCAACACCTGCGTTAGTAATTGATGCAGTTCCTGTAACTGATCCAGCAAAACCAACTAAGTTACCAGTAGCGTTTGTAGTGGATTGCTTAATTGTAAGCCCATCAACCAAATCATTATCTTGAACTGTTGTTCCAAGACCAACACGAATAGTTCTATCATCCATAGAGAGAGGATTCTTTTTCATTCCCTCAAGACTCTTTGGAAGCTCAGGATTAAAGAATTGAACTGAACCATTGGGAACAAAATTAGCTCTAAACAACTCAAATGTAAGATCTTCATATTGTGAAGGAGTCCAAGTGGAAGCATTCTGTGATTTAAACAATGAACCAAGAAGTCTTTGAGAAGAAACGAGAATCTGTCCTTGTTCAGAACCAAGAGTTGCTACATCAGACTCACCAAGACGTGAGATCCAAACACGATAATTAGTAGAGTTGGAAATAATGACAATGGCATATTCTCTTTGGCCTTCCAAGTAAACAGGAGAATCAAAGGTAAACTTAGTTGGTATACTTGCATCATCTGATACTTGAATATTATCAGGTGCCATATCAACTTGAGAATATGGGAGAATTCTTTGTGAGGGTGTACCCAACTCAACTTCTCGAATCTCAACAGTAACAGGAATTCCCTCTTGATCTACTTCATTAAAGAACAAATCAACACTTGTTAGGTAAATTCCTGTAGGGTCATCAACAATAAAAGATTGTGCAAGGGGATCTCTGTACTCACCAGATAGTCTAGTATCTCCTGTTCTAATTGTAACTCCAGATGTTACTTGTTCACTTTCAGTTTCAACCCTTGTTTCAGTTCTTTCCTCAGTTTCTGCTCTAATGGTTTGGAGTGAGAGGGTAGTTTCTTGTTTAGTATCAAGTTCACCACTTGAATAGAAAGTTTCTTCTGCAACGGTTGTTGTAAGACCAGGAACTCTTGAATCAATAGGACTACTGGTAAGTCTCATCCTAGATCTACCAGTTTCAAAAGTGGGACTACTACTATCATTTGGTGAAGGAACTTTATATGACATCAAAAGTGTTCCCAATCTATCACTTATAAGCCTTACATTAGTTACTCTTGCTTGTGCTCCACTTGTTCCACCAACAAGAACCATATCTGTTGCAATGAAACCAGAAAATTCAGGATTTTCTTCAGAAGAAAGACTGAAACTATCAACATTAATGATATTAGAAGTTTCTGAATAATCCTCAGGAATCAAGTTCTCCCTATCATATGGATTTCTTTCAAAGATATCTGATGGATTGTTATAAGGACCATACTTATGATTCTGAGTTGCAACTCTAAATGTGATCTCTGCTTGTGTATCTGCACCAACTTGATCATTTTGTCTGGCAGATGATGTAGTGCCAGTAACAGTTTCTCCAACTTGGAAAGTACCAGAGATCATCTCAATTTCAATTAGCTTACTGAAACAGAATCTTGATACATCAACACCATCCCAGAAAGGATATACCTGAGTAAATGGTTTCAATTTAGTAACAGTGAGACCAATGTTACGAGATCTCATAAACTGGATGATCTCTCTGTTTACAACCCTATCACCAAGGGATTGAGTGTTAAACTCCTCATAGAACATTCTCTGCAAACCACTTCTCTCAAAATATGTGTTTACTTCTTGAGTAGACCAAGTCATAAGTTGAGTAACATCAGTTTCATCCTGCACTCTGAAACCTGGTGGTACTGTTCCACCACGAGCATCAATTTGTTCTTGTGCCCGCCCTCCACGAAGACTTACAAATTCATCTGCTGTGCCATATCTCCAAGAATGAGATTTAGTTTCCACTTCCCATTGTCTGTGAATTTGTTCACTAGAATCTTGCCCTGTTCTTACCCAATCTGAAGTCCATTCAATTGGAAGGCTACCTACTCTATTACCATCTTCACCATCCTCAATTTCTGCTCCCAGAGCAGTTACAATCGCATCAAATACACCATCAAAAGAAACTTCGTGAGCATCAATAACGTTTGTATCAATCCACACATCAACACTTGGTTCAAATTTAATATTACCTTGCCAAAATCTAACAAGGAATGGAGTAACACTCTCAGAACGTGTTGCAAAGGGTTGTCTCAACCATCTTGTTTCTTGATAATCAAGGGTAATAACTTGATTAGTTCTTCTAATATTCTGACCAACAAGATCAGCAAACCTTGAATCTTGGTTAGAAGAAGTAGTGGTGCCAATACCAGCCATGGTGGTATTTCCAGGAGCCAAACTTACAGATGTAGTGTAGTGAGCTGGTCTCAATACCCTCTTAGTTGTATCAATACTGTTTCTAGTACCCACTCTATTATCTTGAATATCAAGAGAAGTAAAGTTATCAACAAATATACCAGATTTGAATCTATTCAATCCATTAGAATCAGGAACAAACTGATTTATAGTTGAGGTCTCCAGCATATTCAGTGAAGTGTAATACTCAACATTCTTCAATCTTCTATCAATACCAGCGATATCAGACATTTGATATCTCTTATAATCAATAAACTGAACATTTGCATCCTTAATTGAATAAAGATAAGGGGGATATGAAATATTAGCAATATTCAGGGCACCATCAATAGATTTAGGAAGTGCTGGATTATCAGCAGGCGCTCCTGTTACAACTGAAAAATTACCATCCTTATCAAGATATAATCTATCCTTTCTTCCAAGATAATATTCATAATTTATATTGATAGATTCATCAGTTGCAAGAACATTTTTAGTGCTATTCTGACCATTATCAAATACTCTACCATCAAATTCAAGAGGTGATCTAGAACCCTCTGTTACATTGTAAGGGTTAACAATAGGTCTTCCATCAATAATATCAGTTACTCTGTAACCCCCTACTGATGGAATCTCAGAGGTGTAATCAAAATTGTTATATGAATTAACTGTTGTAATATCGCCTGTATCAGATGAATCATAAGAGGCTGAAAGACAATATACTTTAATTTTTCCAATAGGTGCTGGTGCACTTGATTTTCTATTAAGTCTACAATAATCAACGAAAGTTGAGGAATCACCAGATGATAGTGTATAACCTTCAGTGATATTCTTATCACCAACAGCAATGTTCGCTGCGATAGCACTAATGCCACTTGTAACAAAGTTGATGATTTCTCCTCTCTCAAATACAGTTTCATTTTTATAAATCATCTCAATGCTGGTATCAGTTAATTTTCCAGCAAATAGTGCTCTTGCACCACTAATTGAACCAATAATTTCTTCACCATCAATCAAATCATTTGTAGTTGATGTGGGACCATCAAGTGACTGAGTAGTCATTGAAGGTGCTTTTGGATTTGCAGTTGATGAAGATTCAAATACACCATAAACTTGAATAACATCTGGAATATTCAGAGAGATAATAGAATCTTGAACTCTTGTTCCAAATGGGAAATCACCATATGTTAAACCATCATTCAGTGTAGTTCCACCAATACCAGAACCACTTATTGATGATTTATCAATAAGAATGGTAGTAACAGGGTTTCTACTCTTTACTTTTGAAGTAACCTTGTTTTGAACAACTGTTGTTACAAGAGTAGCTCCAGTATCATCTGAACCTAAACCATTGATCTGAAGATTTCTAGAACCATCTGTAAATACAAATTTATCAGAAGAGAGGGCTTCGGTTGAACCATCAGATCTGATCAGAGTGTATCTCTCTTCATCAAAAGAAGTAAAGTTTTGGTTAACATCTGCTTGTACTGTATTTGTAGATCCATTTTGGATATTAACATCAAATGATCTTCTGATTGTAATTGATGCTTGTGAAAGATCTACATTTGATATATTCTTTCTTGGGAAAGCTGTGAAAAGAACTTCATTAGTTGTGGCGTTACTACCAGAAACTTGAACAGCAGGTTTAGTAACTACAATACTAAGATCAGTAACATTTAGTGTGCTTTCAGGAAGACCACCATCAATAAAACCTACTACAGTTGTAACTCCAACAACAGTTAGTGCACTTTCAGTTACGTTAGTTACCCTTGCAAAAGATGGAAAATTCTTAGCTGGATCAGAATATTTAATTAGATTACCAGTGCTAACAATGCCTGAGAACCCAGTTACAGGGGTTATAACTGTTGATACACCACTTACATGAGATGAGATAGAAGCAATACCAATACTTCTTGATTCTTTGGGAATTAAATCAGCAGAGAATGTTGATACACCAGCTTGTGTTCCATAAACAGATTGAATATTATTAATACCAAAATTTTCTATATCAGTTGTTGTTCTAGAATTTGTTTCTACACCATTAAAAAGAAGTTTTTCACCAATATGGAAAGAACCTTTTTGATTATAAACTGTAAGTGCAGTTCCCGCTGATATTCCATATTTCAAGAACGCCTGAGCACCACTAGATTCCCCTTCTACAAAGGTTGGAACAGAAAGTGTTACACCCTCATTAACAGTAATGTCTGTGTATGTCTGAACATCAAACAATGAAAGATCCCACTGATTTGTGTTGGGGTTAGCAACACTATATGATCCAGACTCAAGAGCCATATCATAAAATCTTGCAATACCAATTTCTTTTCCTGCTGCAACAGTTGAATCTTCTCCTACTCTTTGGCTTCTCAGTGAAAGTGTATTGGTAGTATTGAAACCAACTTGTGGATGACCATAAACTCTGTTTATTTCAAAAGAAGGTCCAAAAGCAAAGTTTACATTCTGCCCTTCAAGTGTTTTGGTGGTTCTTGGTTTTTGTACATCTATGTAAGAGTTGTTACGAATATCAACTTCATATCCATGAACATACGCTTTACCAGAGCTAACCTTTAGAACAGCAAGATCATCACTAGGAGTATTTCCACTAGGTGTAGTTTGTCCAGGATTGTAAAGACCCCTGTTACCAAATCCATTATTCAAAGAGTTTCTAAGTGTAGTAAGAAATTCCTTTACATAATAATTACCAGATTCATCAAAAGTTCTTCTTGCTAACTCATCTTCTAGAATGTTATAATCAGTTGAGGTATTTGTTTCTCTAAGATTGCCTGTTTGTACATCTGCAATCTGAATGAAGTTTTGATCATCAAAATCATCTGGATCTTTCTTTGCCAGAACTGCAGTAATTTTTAGTCTATCAGCACCAGGTGCTGTAAAATTATTAAATCCTTGTGCATTATCAGTAAGAGTTGGATCAACATCAGAGGAAATGATATCCTCTCTTACATTCAATCCAATTCTGTAACTAGGGTTATTAGTGTATTGATCTAAAATCAAGATCTGATCATCTACATCTACAAAAGTTCCTCTCAAGAAATAAACACCATTACTCAGTGCAAATGCAGAACCTACAGCATTTGAGTTCTGAGTAAGTGTTTTGCAGAAACCCTCACCAGCGGTGATGAAAGTATTTGAGAAATTTATAGTGGTATCAGTGAGGATTACCTCATTATCAAATAGTGTTTGAGTAGCAGCATCAGTTGTGCTTGATTGGTAATAATTTACATAAAGAGTAAAATTACCTCTTTCTGATTGTTCATCTGTAATATATGTAATAACTTGTGCAGTGACACCAGATCTTTCTCCTCTTATTCTCTTTCCAACGAGTTGATCAAGATAAAGATTTACAGGAAGACCCAAATACTGAGGCTCAATCTGAACAGCATAAAACTCTTTCAGATAAGTAAGTTGACCAGGTATAACTTTAGCACCTTCTTTAAAGAAGTGCTCACCCATATTTTCAACCTGATTCTGTAGAATAGATTGAAGATTGTTTAGCTCTCTAGCCTGAACTGGATAAGCTGGTTTGAATAGAACTTTATAATAGTTACTTTGGGGATCAAAGTCATCAAAATAAGGAGCAACGTTAAGATTAGTTTCCTGTGGCATGATTTCTTAGAATTGCAAGATAATTTTTACATCTTCTTTCTGAGAGGAAGACCTCAATACTGAAGGTCTATTGTCAACATAAATGATATCCCCAGAATATTTTTTAGACTCTGGTTGAGCCAATCCATTGACGAAACTCTGACCAAGATAATAAGTTCTATTATTTAGAACAGTAGATACACCTTGAAAACCAGTATCAATACCAAGATTGACACTTCCTCCAGTGATCGTGAGAGAACCTCCTCCAGAAGGGTTGGAGGTAAATCTATTCATTCTAAACCCATAGATGGGTGAGGGATTGAGAGATCCATCAGAACTAAAACCAGAATTAGTTCTATCTTGCCAGTACTTCAAAACACCTGTTACAGNATCATATGATACAACTCTTCCTACAGCTGTAGAACCCAAACCAACAGTTTGAGTAATNTATGAATCTGCGTTNAATACAGCTGAACTGTATCCAGCACCTGTGAGTNTTATTGCATAAGTGGCAGCTGCTTTATCTAGTGTAAGAATTGAATTTGAATTATTTGCTTCTGGATTCTCAATCAAGCCAACTCTTGCAAATTCATTACCTGTGATAAAATCAGGGTTTTCAGTATCATTCTCAAATCTAGCGTAAGATAGTACGTTAGTTGCACCAAGTTCTCTGTAGATATCAGCACCATGCCCACCAGGGGGAGGAATAATAACATTGAATACTGGAGTAGTAGTTCCAACTGGAACTCCACCAGCAACTAAATCAACTGTACCAAAAGTATATCCACTACCACCATTTGAGATAGTAACAGACTCAACCTTTGAATCATTGTTAATTACAATAGTACACTCACCACCTTCACCATCACCAAGAATTGGAACTCTAGTATATGTTGTATTTGCTGGCGAGAGTGCAACACCTCTGTTTCTTATTGTAACAATTTTAAGCTGACCACTAATTGAAGAATTTTGTCTAACAGCTGCATTTGCCGCATTTGTTTCCCAATCTGTTGGAACAGGAATATAATTTGTAGAATCAAATTTAATTGCCTGACTTGGACTTATAGTGTAAAGATATTTCCAAATATATCCATCACCAGATGAACCAGCTTCTCTTGGTTCCAAATCAGTAAAAAGTGGTTCATCAAGAGAAGGACCACCAGTGAAATTATTTTCAGGATTTGCGTTATTGAAGAGACAGATATAAACTCTAAAATCTTTATTAATTACATAATAGTTTGCATCATAAATGTCAAAGGAACCTGATGGTTGAGAGGGGTTATCCCTATCAATATCATTTCTCCACATATCATATGTAATACCAGAAGTCCAAGTGTTCTTCCTTACAACTTGGCTAATATCAGAAGAATTTATCTTCTTCATGGCAATCATTGTATCCCAATAATCATCGGACTCATCTAAGTTATCCTTTGGTGCAGGAGGATTAGAATTCCAAGTAGATTGGTAATTAGTTGCATTGGGAAGACCAATAAAAGTATAATAAGAGTTTGTACTGGATTGTACTCCAGTAACAAAATTCTTAGCATTCAATATACGAATCTGGTCAGTAATTATTGCAGCCATTTTATGAGGACTTTTTGTTATTTAGGGGATCAAATTAAACTTGGATATACTGAAATAGTATTACCCATACCTGCGTGATTAGTACACTGATAATAAAGTGTTTCGGGGGCATCAAATGGGATTTCAAACTTAATAACCCCACTCGCAGCTCCATTATTTGTTACACCAGTATTGTAAGCTGCTCCACCGTTTGATACTCTGATTTGGAATGGGTGTCCCCCACCACTGTTATTATTAAATTCATAAACTCTACCTCTTGCGAGATAAAGAACTGGATCATTTGTGGTTACTGTAAATCCAACTCCAGTGAAGGTGTAATTATTGGTTCCATCTGCTCCAAGAGTCCATCTACCTGAAACTGTATAAGATGCATCACCGTAATATGTAGCACCAGTTACTACACCCAGAGTTGATACACCAGTAACAACCAATGTATTTGCTCTTACATCAGCAGTTGATGCAATAGCAGTAGATGTGATTGTGGTAATACCAGCGTTAGTAGTTACTGTGATGTTACCACCCGCAGAGATCAGGGTAGTGATTCCAGTAAGACCAGAACCATCAGCTCCAGTTAGAGTAGTTACAACTCCAGTGAGACCAGAACCATCAGCTCCAGTTAGAGTAGTTACAACTCCAGTGAGATTTGATCCATCACCATAGTAGGTTGCACCAGTTACGATACCCAGGGTTGATACACCAGTAACAACTAATGAATCTGTTCTAATGTTAGCTGTTGAAACACCTGTAAGATTTGATCCATCGCCATAGTAGGTTGCGCCAGTTACAACACCAAGTGTTGATACTCCACTAACAACTAATGAATCTGTTCTAATGTTAGCTGTCGAAACACCTGTAAGATTCGATCCATCACCATAGTAGGTTGCACCAGTTACGATACCCAGGGTTGATACACCAGTAACAACTAAAGTGTTTGCACTCACGTTTGCAGTAACAGCAATACCAGTGAGATTTGATCCATCGCCATAGTAGGTTGCACCAGTTACAACACCAAGTGTT
>JGI10211J34971_10002581_pt1 | contig 14709 bp, 19 predicted proteins | sample Etolagsediment_FD_34971 | JGI IMG/M metagenome (IMG submission 34971) | reverse complement strand
AATCCACCACTGTACATAGATGCATCAAACGATCTAAAACAGTATTCCGAGGCCGAGATAGGAGCACTGTTCCAGGAGTACATCAACAACGCTGTGGTCAACTCCTCATCGGGATACCAGATCAGGTACAACATAGATGGCAGTCTCGGAACTGCTAGGGGATCTGCACTGGTGAACACGATTCTGACAGGCGGTAGTGGTAACTATCAAACAAGGTTTGTGGCCGCAGACGATTACAGGGCGCAGGAGTTTCCGGATGGGACACCGGCGACCGCAAACACTTACACATTTAAAATAGAGAAACAATAGGAGGAAAAATGGCGATATTCAGTGGAAAGATAATAGAAGCATACTACACCAATCCAGATAACACAACGATCGAGGTGATATACGAAGAAGGCAAGCGTGCCATCAACTATTACTTAGCAGTGGACACATCGCATCCTGACTTCAAGGACCTTGTGAGCGAGTACCCAATATCAAAAATTGCCGATTCAACGGTGCAGAGAAACAAAAACGCCATGAGTCAGTTGAACAGGATCGTGGATGCTAAAATAAAACAGAAAGTCGAGGACAAACCCATGCAGAGTTTCGACTCAGTCATGGAATTTGTGTTGAACTACGATCCCAAGAAACAAGCAGAGGATCTGTTTTCATTGAAGCTGAAGATATTCGAGAAGGACATAGTCAAGGACTTTTCAGATAGTGCGGTCAAAACCCGGATAAGACAGGCCAAGACACCATTGGAAGTTCTGTTCGCCTACAAGGAAATAATAGAAAACAATAGATAATATGCTATCTGTGTATTGTGTGAACTGGGGTACAAAATATCCAAGGGAGTTCACCACACGACTGAAAGAATCCGTACAGAAACATCTGTCCATACCACACAAGTTTTATTGCTACACTGACAATCCGGTGGAAGACTATGATGTGCCAGTCAAGTATCCGTACCTACGTGGGGTATGGCACAAACTTGCGCTATTGGAAAACAAGGGAGACAGCCTGTTCTTTGACCAAGACATTGAGATCAACAGCAACATAGATTTCCTATGTGAAGATTTCGACAAGTTCTCAGTGATAGATAGCACACCCTGGAAACCTAAAAACATACCACTTTTGGAATTCAGGATGACACAGAATACTTTGGTGAACTCGAGCGTGATGCGTTGGAGTGATCATGAACATATTTTTAAAAAATTTATGAGGCATAGGGACATGTATCTCAGACTGTATGCTGGCATAGATAGGTACATCTACAACGAAAAAGTAGATTACCATGCGATCAGTACTCCCAAGATAACCAGCTGGTACCAAAAGATTGAAAAAACCCCAATAGTGTTGTATAATGGCAAGTACAAATGAAATTCAATCAACAAAATATAAACACGTTCAAGGATTTGAAGCGTGTTGCCAAATCCTATCCGGGTAGACTGTTAGACGTATTAGAGTGTTTCAGTCAGAATCAATACGATTGTAAAACTTGGTTGGTTGATTGCTTAAATCAATATCCTTACCATTTCAAAATGAAGACCAACGACAGCATCAAGATAGCAATATTGGGTGGATGGTATGGGCTAACAGCCAAACTGTTATCAGAAAATTTTACGCTCAAGCCCATAGACGAAATACACTCGTATGATTTTGACCCATATGCCAAATACATAGGAAAAATTATCTCTCCACAAATAACTTTCATAGAGCAAGACATCACAGAATTAGACTTGAGCAGTAAAGGATACAGTATAATTGTGAACACCAGTTGCGAGCACATAGATCAAGAGCTGTTGTACAAGTCCATAGACACGGCACCTGCTAAAACACTGTTCGTGTTACAGAGCAACGACATGAGGTACGTGCAACAACACATCAACTGCGTGGACAGCCTACAGATGTTCGAGAAACAGTACGAATCCAGATTTGAAAAAGTCAGGGCATACGAACTGCACAAAGAAAAATACACAAGGTACATGCTGATCGGAGTCAAAAGATGAGTGAATTAAAGAAACTGATGAAGTTCCGCGAGAACATACACCATTTCAAAAAGGACGATCCCGGCCGAGACAAAATAGATCAGATACTTAGGGAGGCCCACGAGATGGTTCCGACCAAGAACAACCTCTGGGCCTATAACATTGATGTCTATGGACCCGAGCATGCGGAAGAAAAAGAAATAGTGGCCATGCAGACCATAACTGGCTATGACAAAAGGAATTTCGCGCCCGGTGGCAAGGACCATGGCGATTATGCAAAACTACGTGACATCTATCACAGATGGAAGGAGAGGCGTGAAAGTATGCGTGAAGATCCTTCGTATGAAAACAGGCAACGCGCATCAAAGGTACAGGGTTACAGTTTCAACGAGCAAGTCACTGCACCCTATCTATTGGTGTACTACCAGGTACCTGGATCCCCCACAGAGAAACAGATACAAAAAGGCTACAAGAGATTGTTGATAAATTACAAGGACAACGACGACTGGTTGATTTCAGCATCCATGCATGGATATGGCACGACCCTGTTGGCGGCCGAACAGGGCTTACACGCCAGTTTCTGTAAGTGTTATTACTTCGACATTGGACAGTTCACGAATATACTGTCCCCGCTCAAGAAAGGATACAGAAATGTGGCATTCCTGCTGGGTATCGGATACAGGGACGAGGAACTGCCATACTTCAAAAACCCCAATGTTCCTGAATACAAAGAAATAGTGAACTGGAAATAAATTTTTATGAAAAGTTTTAATGAATTCAATGATTTTTGGCAAAGACAGACAGCGTCAATAAAACCAATAAAGGAACTTAAACACCTGGTTTTCATAGTGATGTATCCAGACGAGGTCAAATGGACACCCATTGTCGAGAAACAAGTGCAGACAACTGTTCTGCAGACTTCAGGCGGAATAACAGGGTCGGGCATAGGACATGTACAGAAACTGTGCTTCAAGAGTGAAGTGGACAAGGTTTTAAATTCTTGTGATGAACACACGCACGCCATGATATTGATGTCTGGCATGATATTTGACATGACGGCTCCTGTATCACCGATCACGAGGTTCTATGAATTTGCAGAGTCTGGTGATTACTGCAAGGGACACATAATAGACACAGCCCGCACACAGATTTCGTCCAGTGCTTGGAGGCCCGGAACCCCCATAGGTGCGTACCTACATGAGCAACACGTGGAACTTAATTTGAAAACATGGAGAGAACTGGGCAGGCCATCCCTATGGGAGGTCTGGAAGAAATACAAAAGATCAAAAAGCGACGTGCACGGTGACTACACACCTTTTTGGGTAAAACCTTTCAACAGACCGTTAATAAAAAATTTCACTTGGCCGCAACGCCGGGCGAAAGCATGGTCGTACTACATCCTACCTAGGAAAAAGAGACATCAACGAAAACTATGGATGGACATACAGGGTCTACCAGAGGGTTGGGCAGACAGCATAAACCTAGACACACGGGACAACTACACCAAGATCTTGATGAAGAGGATGCAACCACGTTTTTATTCCGAGAACACCGAGCTGATAGGCAAGTTGCCCGAACAGGAGTTTGATCTCATATTCACACCCACCGCTGGATACAGTGGCGAGATATTCGCCGATCGACTGAACTTCAAGGGTGAGATGATTTTCTATGATTATTGTCGCGAAAACATTGAAATCAAACAGAACATTGTGGAGATGTTTATGGACCCAGATCAGATCGAGAAGTACAGCGAGGTTTCAAAACATCCGATAGTGTTCAACAGGCACGGATTCCTCCAGAACCACTATCCTGACTATGACATGAAGAAATTCAAAAAAGAGTATGGTGACAGGACCGCGTTGAGACTGTTACAGTACAAGATGTACAACAAACACAAGGTGGACTACTGGCACATGGACCTCATAAAGACACTTAGATCAAAAAACAGGTCAAAACAGTACGGCGCACTTGTGGAAAAGATCAAGGGCAAGAATGTTTTCTTTGATGTCAGTAACATTTTCAGTTATCATGTCTCACACGCAGGATACATGCTGGAAGAGTTGGTCAATGTATTAGAGGAATTTGAACAGTTGCTGGCGACACACACGAAAAGTTTCTATCTCAAAGGAACACGACCGAGCAAACAGGAGATCACACGATGAAAATATTCGCTGTCAGGATAGGTGATAGATATGGCCCAGAGTATGAAAAGTATCTTGAGACAAAACTTCCTGAATATGATTTCCATTGGATAAGGCAACCGATACAGAAAAACATACTGATGCAGTGGAACAAGATGTACGCAATGAACACGGGCATAGATGAACCGGTTTGTGTCATGGACATAGACATGCTGTTGGTCAATGATTACAAAAAGGTATTCGAGTATCCGGTCAAACGCGGAGAGTTTATGGCCATACCGGGCTGGTGGAGGGACACCGAAAAGGAAGGGTACAGCCTAAACGGAGGTTTCTTCAAGTATTACCCCACAGACTGCCAGTACATCTATGATAAGTTCATGACCGATCCGGAGCACTGGCAAGAATATTATATTAAAAACGGTGTAACCAAAGGACCCATCAATGGAGAGCAGTACTTCGTGGAAGATTCAGTCAACGAGAGATTAGAGCTCAAACTGATACCGAACAGTTGGGTCACACGCTGGTGCAGTGATGAGGTAGTGATCAACGGACAAGACATGGAACAGTGGCAAGTGAGAACCACAATGAAGTATCAACGATTGACAGGTAACGATTACATATACCTGGGAGGTGAATTCCACCCAGATGTCAAAATCGTACACTTCACCCACCATGCGAATAAACCACACGAATGGGAGGGCTATAAATATTTTCTATGATAGTGGTATACGGATACATGATTTACTGGGTTCTTGCCGCAATAGGAATTACCTATGGTTACCATAGGTACTTCGCACACAGGCAGTTTGAGACCAATGCCATCATGGAAACAGTATTTCTATATATAGGCTTGTTATGCGGAGGACGTAGCGCACTGACATGGGCCGCAGTCCACAGGATTCATCACACACACGCTGACACGGAGCAGGATCCACACAGTCCCAAGAACCATCCTTGGTACGTTGTGCTGTTCAGCCTGTGGCGTGTGAGCAACATACCCAGGAAGTACATGAAGGACCTGCTAAGAAATCCCAGGGTGATGTTCTTCCACAGATACGGCAAGTACATACTGTTGTGCCATTGGGGTATCACATTCCTGATGTTTGGAGTCGATGCATTGATAGTGAACACAATGCTCATGGTAATTTCATATTTAGGGTTTGGGGTGTTGAACCTTTTCGGACACAACGCCAATGGACCAAAAAACAATTTCTTTATAAACCTCATAGCACCGTTCGAGGGCAATCACAAGGAGCACCATGGAGTTTAACAGAGACAGCAGTGTGGAATATGTGGAGATGAACTTTGACGTACCAGTGAAACAGTTGCTCACAGAATATGAAAGAATCAAGGACAGGCTCGTGACGCACAGGCCCGAGGATGGACACAAGGACTGGTGTGCGGTCACCCTGTACGGATTCGATTCCGACAAGACCAACAGCCACTGGGAGTATGATAGGCGTAAGCAGAGGCCCAGCATAACGGATGTTGGTGAGCAGTGTCCGAGGACCATAGAATGGGTTAAAAGTCTTCCATACGCCAGGATAGATGACATAAGGTTCCTAGTAATAAAACCAAAAGGCTATATTACCCGACACGTGGATGTTCCAGATCGTAACTGGTTGGAACCCTTAAACATCTGTCTGAGTTATCCAAAAGGGAATAGGTTTGTTTTAAATAATAAAGAAGTTGACTACGTGCCCGGGATGCCACTAGTATTGAACATACATTACGAACATTATGTAGAAAATAAGTCAGAGCAAGAAAGAGTGCACCTATTAGTGCATGGGAAAAAAAGAAAGGAATATTGGGACTATGTTAAAACCTTTAGATAGCCACAAACCTGCTGATTCTGTGACTTTCATACCTCATGAAAGACCAGACATCTTACGCAGATTAAAAGAAATTAAATTTGATACAGCAGACAGATTATCTGCGAACTACATGGACCTGGATTGGTTTGGGTTTGAAGCAATAAGTGTGTACGAACGTAATGGAAAGATTGTGGGATTTTCTAGTGTGGCACACAGGGAGGAATATTTTGATAAGGACGAAGCCAGGATTTTAAACAGGTATTACGAATCTCCCGACATGCGCAGGACATCCAAAATAATAGGAGATGACCACGTGTGCGAGATGGTAGCTCAACAGATAGATATAGCAAAGAAACTGGGATACAAGAAAGTCTTCATCAGTAGATCTAGATCACCTAGACATCTTGAAATGTTCATCGAAAACGTGGGGATAAAAACCAAAACTACTTGGCACATGGAAGACAAGAAAATTGCTGTGTGCAACCCAAAAAACCCAGAGTGCTGGCAGTTTAAGGTATGGACGGAAATTTAATGAAGAAGAGACACGAGCTACCAGCATTCAAGAAGTTAGATATGACCTTTGATGTGGACAGGCTCATAGAGGAAGTACGCAACATGCCAACACAGCAGGATGACCTTAAAGAAAAAGGTTGTTACGGCGTAGAAGTGGGAGGCAAGGCGCCCAAACTACAGAAAGCGTTTGGTTTGAAATTTGACAGTATTGAAGATGCCTACAAGTTCCTTCAGGACAATGACGTCGAGGAGTCAGAATTGAGGAAAGGACTTGGCGATAAACGGATGGCATGGGACTATCGTAACTACGTCAAGCCGTTTGACAACTACATAGTCAAAGGAGACGATGACAAGTATCATGTCAGTGGTTCACCATACAAGCAGATAGCATTGACCGAATACAATCCCAAAGAAGAGAACAGGGTTTATGAGAAGAAGATTCCAAAGAGCAGGTTAGATGAGAGGCACTACAACAAGATCAAGGATTGGGTAAAAGGCACGTATCTCGAGGAGGTCATCACTTCATTCAAGTCAGAGACAACTAGGGCGAGGATAGCCATAATGGATCCTGGTGCCTTCATAGCAGAACACATAGACTACAACACGGATTACTCTGTGAGATATCACATACCCATTACCACCAACAAGGACTGTGGTTTCTACTGTCTAGTGGACGGTGAGAAAGTGTACCAAACCATGGAGCCTGGTTCGGTGTGGTTCCTAAACCAAGGCCTGAGACACAGCGCCTGGAACAAGGGCAAGACCGTGAGGTCACACATCATAGTATCGGTGAACGGACAGGAGGATCTAGATGCATAGTGTCGCGACACATCTAGGAAGGACTAGGAAGAACAATTTTTCTGCGATCGACATTCCTGTGCTAGATAAATTTTGTGTTGGCAAGCGAGTCTTAGACATAGGATGCGCCAATGGCGACGTTGTGAAATATCTTCTTAACAAGGGCACCGAAGCGTATGGTATAGACGGAGACATGAATGCTATAGGCCTTTATTCAGACGAAGCAATTAGACAGAATTTATTCTGTCATGATTACAATCTTGGTCCTAGTTCCTTCGACAAAGAAATAGATGTGGTGATATCAACTGATTTTTGCGAGCACGTCGAGGAGGAATACATCGAAAATTACATGAAGGATTTTTGTCTGGGTGAGACTGTCATACTGCACACGCCTCCCATGGGAACACCAGGACATCACCATGTGAACACACAGGACAGTCAATACTGGATATTGGTCTTTGCACAACATGGATTTATTCTAGATAAAGAATTAACAGATGATGCCAGAAGATGCTCGGATTACAAGAATCCAGAGGACATGGCATACTTTATCAAACACCCAAATATTTTGCCTAGATACAACTATCTGGTCTTTAAGAAAAAATGAAAAAAATCATTACACACGGGCACTGTTCGGCTAGGTACAAATGGCCCACTTGGCCGGAATTTTTAGAAAATTATGTAGATGATGACATGGTGATCAACCTTGCTAAGCCAGGGGTTAGTAATGAAACAATAGCAAGAGACGTGGTGAATTGTATTTCGAAATATAAAAATATAGGCCACATATACATAATGTGGGGTGCTCCACACAGACACGATGTTTTCACTGAGGGTAAACATGACATAACAAACGACAAAGACAGTTGGTCCATGTGGGATCCGGATTTTGAATGGACAATAACATATAACGGACATTACAATTCAACACCCAATGACACATTAGATAGATTTAAAACACTTGAAAACATTTTATACACGCAATTATTCCTTGATAAACATGACATAAAATACACCATGATGATTTACGACACAAGGACTCTCCCGATTGAAATAAATCCAACGAGACCAGAGAAAGCACTGAGAAAGCAAATTGATTGGAAAAAATTCAAGTTCTATAAGGAAAGACTGGGATTGCGTGACTTTGCTGAATATCTTTATCCAGAACAGTTTCCTGAACAAGATCCGGAAAAAGGAGACAGACACCTACATCCTTTACCGTATGCTCATTACAGATGGGTGAAAGACATCATGTTTGAAAGTAGTGTCGAAATATCTGAAAAATTAGATGCCAAATTCAAGTACTGGAAAGATTTAAGAATTGACGACAAACACTGGATGCCAGAGGCAAAAAAAGTACTGCTATGGGAGGAGACGGATGCCTAACTTTATTCAAACAGATCACACTCCGGATGTTGGTTTATTACGAGCGTACATGAAGGACGCCTGGGAAGACAGCAACGAGTTATACAAGGAATACATGAGTTGGGAGAACAACAAGTTTTTCGTGCAGGAGATAAAAGACTTTGACAGACCGTTGTTGAGGGAGATAAAGAAAATATGGAATCATATCGGCATAAGACCACGGGAATGGAGATGCAACTTCTTCCGTGTGTTGCCGGGAGGAGAACTACCGTTACACGTGGATGTTTTGAGCAAGTGCAGTGTGGTGATACCTATGACTGAGATGACGGGAGAACTATACTTCGAAGATGGCACGGAGGTGCTGTACCAGAACATGACGGTAATTAATACTAAAGTGGCACACGGTGTGAAGTCACCCACCAAGGAACGAATAGTGTTCCACATGGGCATACACGATGTACCGTTTGAGGAGATAAAAATTGGACACAATTCATAACACCAATGAGACACTATGGCAAGGCGTGTTTCCGGAGGAGAGCACCTACCAGATAGAAAATTTTCTCACAAAAGAAGAGGTACGATTCATCATAGACTGGTACTACAAGGAAAAACCCACTCAAGGTTTCTATCTGCAGGAGAAAGCTCTACAGTTCATAGGCGATCAACATGAGGACCCGGCGATAAAAGAAATACTGTATCCGAGAATTAAAAATTTTTTCGGTGACTTTAGGTTATACAGTGAACTACACAACGACACAAATCCACACAGCGCGGATTTCATATGTGAACAGACCAGGATATTTGGACCACACACCGATGCCATCACGCACATACCGGGTTGGCTGACACAGAAGGACATCATAATTCCGTTGTGGATAGAGAATGATGCAGAGACTCACACATACGCAATGAACCAGAGATGTTACAGGCGAGGAACGCATTTCAGGAAAGGTTCAGAGGACAGAGGCACAAACGTTTACTCAAATGTTCTACGAGATAGTTACGAAGTTGCGGGTGTGACGAATTTAAATGGCAACGAGATAGATAATGATTTCATAGAGCAACACATAGGTGACAGATTCTTGAAATCATACTTTGAAGGGCTGACCGTAGAAACCGTGGAGAAGAACGTGCCGGGAAATGCTATCATAAAGGATTCCAGCGTCATACACGGACCATGCAACTACAATCTTGTTGGATCGACTAGGAAATTAAACATCAGTATAAGGATGTTCAAAAAGGTAGAATCATGGCAACCGAACACTGTGTTCAGTGACATAAATTTTGAAGCGTGTAACAAAAGGACCTACTATGCCAAAATATAAAACGGATAGACCTTTCACAGAAAAACAATTAGAGGCCATGGATGTGATACATGATCCAAACACAAAAATGTTCAAATGTCAGTACGAAGATTCATATGTGGTAGAGGATTTCATAAATGGCGTGGAATGTGGAAGTCTGGATTTATGGTTCAGGGACAACTATCCAAAGATAGGGTATGATATCAACGATCACGTGTACCACATCACTTTTCCCATGTTGTACGAGGTCGTGTCTGACATAGTGCGTCCTAAGATCTATGATCACTTTGGCAATGATGTGATTTTTTACAGTGACGTGAGCAAGGATCCTATGAGCGTGGGTGATCAGTTCTTCAAATCCAAGAGACCATATGGATTACACACAGATGCGGTCACCCACCTAGAAGGATATAGGCCATACAAGGACATAATCATTCCGATAGCACTAGAAGGAATTCACGAAAGCCAATATGTCACCTTCAATCAGAGGTATAGAGGACGTGCAACTCATTTTATGAAGGGAAGAATTAAAGGCAGTTTCGCCAATTATGCAAATGTAATCAGACATCAGGACTATGAAGAATACGGAGTAGAGCGCATTGATAGAAGCGGTCGCGATCATGATGTCTTACAAAAAATCATGCCCGATCACATACCGATGAGCGTGTATGAGGGACTGACAATTGAAAAGATTTTACCGTGGCGACCTAGGTGTGCAATAGTGCATGATACCAGTGTGCTACATGCACCTGTTGATTACAGGGCACAGGGTTGTAAAGTCAAAGTTGGATTGACACTGCACCTTATGAAGCGAGATCCTGACTACAACAACAGATTGGAGGGATATTACACTCCGTTTAGCAGGTACACAAAGCCTTTGATCCCAGCATAAATACCCTTATATGGCGTACAAAATAAACAACACATTTGGTACTTTACTAGTAACATTGCCTGACGGCACCATAGACACCGCCACAACGGACCTAACTTTATTTGGTAAGGGCTACGCCGGGTTCGGTGAGAAACTGAACGAGAACTTCGTCAAGATACTAGAGAATTTCAACAACACATCAGCGCCTGTGAACAAGATACAGGGACAGTTGTGGTTCGACCAGACTAACAAACAAATCAATGTGTACACTGGAGCCAAATGGAAACCGGTGGGTTCCACAACCAACTCCGCCACATCTCCCACCAACGCGGTACAGGGAGATCTTTGGTTTGACACGGCCAACAGGCAACTTTACGTTTACACCGGATCGTTTTGGACACTGATAGGACCAACTACCATAGCAGGATCGGGCGTGACACAGGTTGTGACAGAGACAGTGCAGGACAACACAGGCGTTTTCAGATCCATCTTAAAATTAGTCACACAAGACACAGTGGTGGGCGTGGTTTCAAACCTTGCCTTCACACCTAGTTCCAGTGAAGAAAATGGCGCGGCCTTGATAGCGGCCGGCTTCACCACAGTGGCACAGGGTATACAACTTTCCAGCACAGTCTCCAACGCCAAGTTCAGAGGCACAGCAACGGACTCGGACGCACTAGGCGGGGTGGCTGTCGCCAACTTCCTGAGATCAGATCAGAATGACTCCACAACCGGACACCTGGAGATACAGAACGACAACGGACTGAGGATCGGTGCCAGCAACGACATTGAGATGACCATGTCCGGTGATGATTTCACAATATCAAACGTCACGGAGGACGGAGACATCATTTTCAAGGTCAACGACGGCGGAAGCACAAAAACAGTGATGACCATGAGTGGCGACACCGGTGACGTCAGGATCACAGGTAACCTCACCATAGACGGAGACACAGTGACCAGCAACACGTCCACTCTGACAGTTGAGGACAACATAATAGAATTGAACAGGAACGTCTCAAGCGCGGCGGGAATGCCCAACTACTCGGGACTAAAAGTAAACAGAGGTGAAACATCCAGTGCCACGGAGCAGGATCTGTTCTGGGTATGGGACGAGACTTTCGCTGACGACGGTACAACAATTTATGGCAACGCCGGAGGCGCCTGGACGGCATTCAAGTCTGGCAACACAGACACGGAAATGGGTGCACCCACTCTAGTGGACATCAGGGCCAACGTGGTACACGCTACTTCAACTGCGGCCCAATACGCTGACTTGGCTGAGCGTTACGAAGCTGACTGTGAACTAAGTGTGGGTGATGTGGTAATTTTAGGAGGACATGCCGAGATAACAAAATGTCAAAAGGAACTAGATGACGCGGTTTTTGGGGTGATATCTGAATCTCCAGCATTTTTGATGAACGCACAAGCGGGAAACAACGAAACACACCCCATGGTGGCACTTAAAGGGCGTGTTCTAGTAAAATTACGAGGAACAGGACAGGCGGGAGATCGCATAGTATCCGCCGGCAATGGCGAGGCGAGGGTGGCCAACCTAGACGAATGTACCGTTTTCAACACCCTGGGCAGGCTCATTAAGCATAAATATAACGAAGAAACGGCACTTACAGAGTGCGTGATAGGAGTGAAATAAATTTTTATGGCATATGTAGCAGGTGATACAATTTTAGATGACGAATACAACACGTTCGTGAACAGTGCGGTTTCACCGTACGGTTACAACCATTTCGCAGGCACAGGATCAGGGGAATACGGTCTTGGACAGACATCCATACCGGTCACAAGTGCTGGTACCACTATTCAGGCATCACAGTGGAACACACTATTCACGGGCATGGACAATATAGCCAACCACACCAACGACACACTGACCACAAGATCACAAGTCTCAGCGGGAGACACCATAGCCATCAAGGCGGCCGTGGAAACGGATTTGGCCACACTGGCGGCTTCGGTTGCTGGTGGTTGTGTGAACGCCACGGCACTGACAACTTCATCAGCACTGCAGACAGTGACCACAGCATCAGAGGGTTGGGACACGTCGGCCACGCAGGAAGTTTCCGTGACATTCGCTGACGCGGACACCATGAGACACTTCTTCAACGCAGGCGGCAAGGTCAGGGTAACGGTGGGAACCACACAGGGTTCAACCAATCCCAAGGACCAAGCATTCATCGACCTGGGCACCGCACTGGGCAACATCGACATCGCGGCACAGAGCACACTGAGATCAGGATCAGGTGAGACCCTGACAACTAATGGATTAGCGAACGGATTCCATGACCTGGGAACAGGTTACACGGTGCTGATCAAACTCACGTCAGACAACTCCAATTACACGTCAAACACCGTGGAGATAGCGGCCAAGTTGGACGCGGCGGTGGGCACTGCTGTGACAATGACCATCAGGATGATTGCCACTGACCCAGCGGATGACAGTCAATACACGTCACCCAACACTTCAGGTGTTCCGGCGGCGGTCAATGACACTCCGAGGATGGTGACCACGCTGTTCACACTATCACCAAACACTTCAGAGGGTCTGGGCACGGCACTGGGCATATCGAGTTCGGCCACGGGTGCCAACTCAACGACTTAATAATTTTACCAGGTTGAAATCACACCATAATTATTGTATAATTGTGGTATGGACATTCGCGAACTCAAACGACAATCAGATCTTTCTTACGACACTGCGATAGCCAAACGCAACGCCTTGGAGAAGGCACACTCTCGACAGGTGATGGTGTACAACGAACACATATTCAAGGCGGATCCCAACACCATGTGTCTGGTGGAAACCCTCAAGAAACACAACGACACATTCTTTGTCTTGGATACCAACAACAATCCGGTTCAGATAACCGATCCAGATGAGTTTTTAAGTTTGTTGATAGCAAGGAACCAGGAATCGCTCAATGCCTACCATCAGATCTATAAAACCTTCCACACACGGGGTGAATGATGAGCAAAGGCATATTGCTGTTTTGTTTTGACACAGAAACCTCGAAGTACTACAAGATACTTCGTAGATGCGTGAGATTGATACACAAAAACCTCAAACTTCCCATCACAGTGGTCACCGACATCGACACGTTCCACAAGATCGGCGATGTCGGACATGTGAATTACAAATTGACCACACCGGAGCAGGGCAACAAAAAAGACGGAAAGCCATGGCTGAACGTGGATCGACACCTTGCATATGATCTATCACCCTACGATACCACCCTGGTGATGGACATAGATTACTTCCCTTTCACGGACAACCTAAGGCAGTTCCTAGACACCGGATACGACTTCTTGGTCAGCAGGCAAGCACATGACCTAATGGTCACCGATCAACAACCACGTGACAGGTTCAGCATGATAGACATGGTGTGGGCGACCATATTGATATTCAACAGATCACCGAAATCCAAAATGATCTTCGATGCTGTCAAGTACGTGAAAAAACATTACAGCCATTTCACGCAACTGTACAGGATCACTGCAAGGAACTTCAGGAATGATTATGCGTTCGCGATAGCACTGCAACAGATGAACGGTTTCGTTGATTACGAGGTATTACCTATGAGGTTGCCAACACTCATGCCTGAATGTGAGATACTGAAAATAGATGATAATGGCCTGGCATGGAGACATGATAATAAAATCATGTACACCGTTGAACAAGACGTGCATGTGCTAAACAAGGGGGTGGCCAATGTCTAGGGGATTCATGTGGTTCGCACAAAACAATTCAAAAACAGATTATGTGAGATTGTCAATAAAATTGGCGGAAAGCATAAAGAAGCACAACAAGATTGACAAAGTGTGTGTGATCACGGACGAGAAAAGCAAGTTCAACGATAAGTCTGTTGATGTGGTCAAGGTTTTGAATAGTGACGACAGTGAGGAACACGAAGT
>JGI10211J34971_10002580_pt1 | contig 14710 bp, 25 predicted proteins | sample Etolagsediment_FD_34971 | JGI IMG/M metagenome (IMG submission 34971) | reverse complement strand
AATATAACCCGCCATATTTAGTCTTCCTAGCTACACCTGAATCAGCATGTCGAGCCCTACGCTCTGCAGCAACTAAACCTTCATTAAATAACGAGCCGTAGACTTGGGCTCCTGAGTAGTCTGTCCAATCTTTGCTTGGTAAACGCAATAATCGAAACAGCGCGCCATTAACAATCGCATCGTGGCAGTCATTGATGATGTAGTCGTCTGCTTCCGTAGACGTGTGTGTAGGCTTCAACTGCACGCGAGCTATCGTAGAATTAGACTGACTAGCTTCCGGTACTGGAACAAGCCATAAACTGTTTTGGCCGTCTTTTATAAAATACTCCGGGGTGCCTCTGTTGTCAGAGTCCCTCCAGTTAGGCAGACGCTGCTCTAAAAGCCCAGTACTTATAGGCTCTAGATCCTTACCATCGTGTACTACCCACATCACTTTATGCACAACAGTATTAGCTGGGGCAGCCAACGTGTACTCGTAAGTGCCAGCTACGGTCGATATAGGACTAAGCTCAGCCTGATAAACGCCTGTTTTTTCACACAGCTCTATAACCGCCGAACGTATATTGTTCTCAATCAGCGTATCTGGGCAGCCCGGCACCATCGGGATGATTTCTGGCAGCAGTGTTTCATAAGCTATAGCCATAGTTTATTACCCCAAAGGAGTCGTAGGAGCCAGTCTAGCGTTCTCAAGGTTAGGCGTAGTAGTAGCGTCTAACTGACCTTTACCAGTAACCGAAGCAGTGAACAGCTGGAAGTGGTTAGCGGCTCGCTGCGAATTACCGGCGTACTCTGCGTCCTTCATATATGCCATGTATAAAACGTAGTTCATAACTGCGTTGGCGTATATATCAGGTATATCTAGATTATCATCTTGAGCGACAGTCGATGGGTTAGCAGAGTAGATTATCTCTAGGTAGGCGCTACCGGCTACTCCGGGGTACACATAAAAGTTACGCGGGTTCTGCTCGTCATACACATAGTGTTTGACTATATTCGTGTGAGCCGCATCACCGGTGACTGTCGGGTCGTGCCAGTCTGGTGTCTGGGCATCAAGAACTTCGCGAGACACGATACGTACGGAGCGTTTACCAACACCGCCCGACGCAGCTGACATATTACGAACTACTCGCAGTAACCGGTTACCGTCGTTGGGTATGTCCTGCTTGGTGCCAACTGCGAGCGTAATTGTTGTGTTTTTGGCTGACGCGTCTGGCTTCAGCAGAGTAATCTCACGCTGAGCGTCGTTGACCCACAGCACAAGCTCGTTTACTACCGGCCAGCGTACTCCTGTGGTGTCTTGGAGGGTTGTTTGAACACGGTTGATAACACTTTGTACTGTGACTGACATGGTCTACCTCGTTACGAGTTTAGGGCTATCTCCCAAGCCCGCTCACGCTCTTCCGTACGGACTGTACGGCCTAGAGCTTTATTTACTACTGCGGCTTTTGGTGTGCCGTCAGTTTTAAAATCTTCTGGGTTACCGATCTCAATCAGTCTTTGCAGAACAGCGATCAACGCCTCGTCTTCGCTATCAGCTTCTTCGACTTCTGCCACAACAGGTGGCTCTTCGTCTATGATTGGTTCTGGTGCTTTTACTACGGAGCCAACTTGTCTAGCTCCCATCTGCAACGCTATAGCGCCTATAGTATGTGACACTTCGCGTGCTTCGTTTGCTTTGAACAATACGACCGCACCACTAGTGGTAGCAACTCGTAAATCCTTGTCCGAGATTATTTTCATGAAGACTCCTAAAAGAAGAAACCCCCTCCGAAGAGGGGGTACCGGTCTTACTGAGCAGTATCAAGAGCGATAACACCGAAGTCCTGTACAGAACCGCTGTAGTCACTGTTGTACTTAGGCTTACGCAAGCCGAAGATCTTACCGATGCTGATACCAGCTTGGTTGCCGTAGTCGAAGGTATCTTCAACAACTTCTGGCATACCAATGTCAGCCATAGCAAGAGACTGAGCGCCGCAGAACAATGCACGGGCACCAATTACGTCTGCGTCTGCGCCCCACTTGTAGCCGGGATCGCCTGCTTCTGAGGAAGTACCAGTCGTTGCGCCTTCAGTGCTGAACACGTGACGGAACTCGTGAACCATTACGCCGTCAACCATCAGGCTTGAAGAACCAGCAAACAATTGGTTGCTAGCACCACGAACGCCTGCGTTACGTACGTTGGCCAAGAAGTCGCTGTCGAGCTTCAGGTCAGCCATCTGCTGGGGAGTAACGAACAAGTGGAACACTTCGTCGTTGCCAGCGCCACGGATGCCACGGATGTAGTTGTCTTTAGCGTATGCTTTAAGATCTACGATGTGACGGTACTTCATAACGTCGGTAGCTGCTACAGCAGTAGTATCACCGGCAGACAAGTTGTTGCCGTTTACGCGCAGGTGACGTGCTGAAGTAGGAGCAGAAACATCTGAAGCGAACTCAAGGTCAACCAACTCGTGTCCAGCAGTAGCTGAAGTAGGTCGGAGAGCACCGTTCGTTTTGTGAGTGTAAGCAACGCCTGACAGAGTCAAGAACGCCAGCTGGTCCATACGGTCAGCCATTGCGTAAGCAAGTGCGTCACGTGAGGTCTCACGGAAGTTAACTACTGATTTCTGGTCAGCCAATCGGCCAGCCAATCGGTTAGCAAAGCGCAACTGATCAAGCTGGATGGTGATGTCGTACGCGCGAAGCGCTTCTTCATTACCTTCCAAAGTGTAGTCGCCAGTGATACCGTCACCAGTCATGTCGGCAAGCAGAGTGATTACTGCACGAGCGCCTTTGTCAGACTTAGTGAGTTCAGTAACACGCTGAACCATTGCATTTGAACCAGTTCCTGCAAACTGATTGACGAAAGACATGTTGCGAGCAACACGCCAGAAGTCGCGACTCCACGCGGTAAGCTGTTCTGAAGTCAGCGACGCAAAGTTAGTATTAGCCATTATGGCCTCCTAATGCGTTCGATATGTATAGTATTGGGCCTAAACCCATTCATAGCCGACTTTTGGAGCGGCTAACCCGTTTCCTCGTATCGTGAGGTCAACGACCTAGCGCTTATTTACGAGGTGCGACCTCGGCAAGTTTTACGCCTAGTGCAGGCGAAGTGTACGTTATTTACGTGTTCGACACGACCAGTTATCGTACTGATAAACGAATGTACTTTGTATATTAGCGTCCCTAATAAAAGGACGCAAGGACTATCTGTATCTTGATGTTTTCTTAGCGATTTTCTTAGGCTGTTTTGAAAACTGTTTACCGGCCTTAGTATCCGCTCGCTTCTTTCTAGTAGTGGCGGCGTATTCTTTGGCGCTAAGTGACTCGCGGGCCTTCTTAGGTAAGTAGCGCTCGCCAGTTGCCTTAGAACCTTGAGTGCTGGGCTTACCTGATTTAGTACCCCAGTCTTCTTTGGTCCATTTCTTCAAGGACTTTTGCGATTTCTTGAGCGCCATTACTTTTTCTTCTTGTTTATCTTGCGAAGAGTCATAGCTAAACGGGCTCGTTGGCCAGTTTTTCCGGGCTTCTTAGCTGCTTTACGTAGCTCTTTAGCCGGTATCTTCTCGTCTTTCTTGACGCCCATAGTCTTACGGAGTGCTCCGGGTTTCTTAATAGCGTCTTTGATCCACTTCTTTTTCTCTGCCATTAGTTTCTGTAGCCTCCACCTTTATCTTTGTACTGCTTAGCTAGCATTTGGCTTTTTCGCGCGCTCCATTGGCCGGGCTTACCGCCCTTTCCGCCAGCCTTTATCCGCTCAAATAGCTGTTTACGCATGGTCGGCTTAGTGTAATTACCGGCTGCGTTAACGCGGCTTTTTGATTTACTAGGCTTTTTGTTCATGGCTTAGTACATCTTAGCCTTTGACTTTGGCTTGGCTTTTGGCTTAGACCGCTTCATGCACTTACCTGCTGCTTTGCACTTTGCGGGGCTTGGACATCCTTTACATGGCTTAAACATAGGTTTTTCTCCTTACCATTTTGTGACATTACTCCAGTAAGCCGCCGACATCTTGCCTTTGGCAATGTTTTTTGCATGCCGAGCCTTAAAAGACTCCCGTCGCTTGCGGTAAGACGACGATTCACCTTGTTTCTTAGGTGAACCTGATACGCCTTGCTGCCCAAAGCGGATTGTCTTTACCTTATCACCCTCTTTCGCCACTACAACATGCGATTTTTTAGGGTGGCTAGGCGTGCGCTTCGGCTTATTATAGCCTGAAACACCGGCCCTAGCGAGCCGGGGGTCTTTTTTAGACGGCATTTGTCACTTCTCCTACAAAATGTCTCCACGGAGACGCTTCAATGTGGCTTCGGGGAGAGCATTGAACTCGTCTTCCGTCATATTACTGATGTCCATCAGCTTCTCGCCACGGTTTGCAGAGCTTTCGCCGGGTAATTCGGGCGGTTGTGACTCTGCTGCTTTGATCTTGCGGCTTACTTCTGCTCGTTTTTTAGCCAATTCGTCCACCGGTCGCTTGTTAGTGTCTGATAAAGACGGTTTAGTGGGCTCTGGTGCTTCCAGCCCGTACTCACGGATAACGAATTTAGCTGCTTTCGATAGCGCCGCTACTGCATTGTCACCTTTTACAATGAACGCGTCACGTAAATCGATAACTTCCTGCGTGTACTCTGCATTGTATTCCGCTGAATTTGCATCAAACACTGGGAAATTAGCCTCTAGATCAGATGCTGCCTGCTGTAGAGCGGTCGCTTGCTGACTCTGCGTGACCTGCTGGGTCATTTTCTGAGTCATTTCGTACTCAAGTTGGGCACGCTCCGCCGCACGGATCTCTGCACGAAGGGCTGCCGCCTTCTTAGACTCGCCGTCCAACAGCAGATTCTGGTACTCGATCTCTTTTTCGGCGAAATCATAGCTAGAAGGCGCTTCAGCTTCTGCCTGTTTGGTCGCCATCAGATCGTCTAGCTGCTTCTGCAGGGCTTTCTGCTTGGCTAACACTTCATCAAGGCGTGATTTCGGCACCATCGGCTTCTTGGCGTCGGGCTCTGGCTCTTCTTCTAGCTCTTCAAGCTCCGCTTCGGGCTCTTCAAGCTCTGCCTCGGGTTCTTCCTGAACTTCGGCAACGGGCTCCTCCTCGTCAATCTCTGCGACTGGCTCCTCTTCTTCGATCTCTGCCACTGGCTCTTCACCAAGGCCGAAGTTCATATCAAGACCTTCGGCTTCTTCTAGACGGTCGGCACCGGGCATAGTGTCGAATTCGACTGATTTTTTGTCATCTGACATATCAAACTCCTATTGGTTTCCTATAGGTCGCATATTCGGAATATTGACCTGCTGTGGCCGCTGTTGTTTGGCAGCGGTCTGCATTGCTGTAGCAGCAATCCTTGTAGCCGCTTGCGTCTCAGCTTGAGACGAGCGGGTTCTGTTTGTCAGATCTGCAAGCTCTCTACGCAGCTGCAGCTCCTGCTCTTTCATTGACAGCTTGCTCTGAAGCTCTGCCATACGCATCTGTGGGTTGACCTCGGATACGTCTTGTACTTTCGCAATGTTAACAGCTGCTTCGGACTGCAGTTTACGTACCTCAGCTTCTAGCTTGGCAATTTCAAGCTGTACTTGCTGCATAGCAAACTGCTGCTGAATGGCCGCTGCTTCCATCTGCTCTGGCGACTGCTCTACGCCCGTCATCATACGTATGCGTTTGGCCAGCTCGCCCTTACGTGCCAAGTGCGAGTACTCGATAATAGCATCATCAGGAATGGCCACGCCAACCTGACGAAGGTTAAGTGCCTCTGCAAACTGCACTTCGTCGAACGAATCACGAGCTGGTGCGGTGCTGACTACTACATCGTATTCGCCCAACGTTAAGTCGTTGATAATACGGCCTTCTGGCGTCATTTGGTTGATTACCATCTGCTCTCTTGGACGCAGGGGGTCTTCCTCGTTCGTAACCTGAATGATGCGCTGCTCGGTGTAGAAGGTCTGGATGAGATTGAGGATCTTCTCGGCCAAGTACTGGCGAGACTTACGCAAGTTATCAAGTGGCACCTGAATCATGATAGCGCCACGATTCTGCTTGGCTTGAATAGCGATACCCGATACTTCAGCGCTGTCGGTGCCAAGCATCGAGTCGTTGATGCCACTGATCGCTTTGATGTTTAGCGCCGCTTTCTGACTGATGCGGTCGAGCCCTGTTGGGATCTGGTTAGGCTGGATCTTAGCCGGTGGGTTAGAGCCACGGTTATATTCAAGCACCAGACCGGTCTCTGCACCGTGCTCTTCTAGGTCGTCGGCTGACATGCCAACCAGCGAACCGCTTTCAACCATCCAGCCGCTGTTAGCGGTGGTGTTAACAATGTGCAGCTCTTGGCTTGCGATCTTGTTGAGCTGCTCTTGCGGGGACAACAAGTTACGCACCATACCGAATGGTCGGCCACGGCGGAAGTAAGCGAAATAAGGCACGATGGTAAAGTTAGCGTACGGAGACCAATCGTCGTGCAGCACGATCTTGTCACATGTAACTGTCCAGCGAACTTTACGCTTGACCTTGCTAATGATGCTCAGCCCGTACTGCTTAGCGAACTTTTTAGCCTTACTTTCTGACCATGCTTCTGGGATATCTCGCTGGTCACCAGTGTCTGGGTCAACGAAGCAATCTACGCGGTGCATGCGTTTGTGCTGACGCTCGATGACTCGCAGTGCTTTGACGTTACGGTACTCGTCGTCGCCGGGTATGCCAGCGCCTAAGTAATCGTCCGTAGACTCTAGGTCACCGAACCGGTTCTCTTCGTATTCGATTGAGTCGCGCCCGAAGCTGTTACCGTTCTCTGCGATGAATCGTAGCTCTTCGGCCTTCTTCTTACCGTACAGCTCTTCGATCTCGTCCAGTGTCATCCACTTGGTTTCGAAGATCTCGTTCCAAGTCTTGGGGTCGCTCTCTTTTGCGTCTGGGTCGATAAGGATGTCTAGCGGGTCTTTGGATGTAATGCGGATCTCACCTTCGACGTGATCGCTGAAGTCCATGCGCACATCAAAGTACCCACGACCGTCCATGATCAAGCCGTCGCTGAAGACCTGCTGCTCAACCCAGTCAAGTTTGTTGTTGTCTGCAATCTGCATGTACAGCTTAGTGAGCGTCTGCGCCACTTCTGCGTCGCCACCACGGCGGGGCTTAAACTGTATGTCTGCACGGCGAGTGGACTGTTCGCCTAGGACAGTGTTCACTGTCGGAAGAATGGTGTTGATGGTCAGTGCTGGGCGACCTTCGGCCTCTAGCGCTGCTGCATCGGCCTCGTCCCACTGCTCGCCTCGGTAGTACGCGTCACACTTTTTAGCAAGCTCTATGTATTCTAAGTGGCCGTTGTCTCGGGCTCTTACATAGCGATCCCACTGACGCGATGCTACTTCTTGTTGTTCGGCAGGTGTGAGCCGAGATGTCTTTTTCATATCTATGCACTCATTGGTGATTTAGTACGCGGTTCTTTTAGCATATACTCAAGCCTGTCCCTCCAAGATGATTCGCGGACAACGGGCGCTTGAAATGTAGCGAACTCCGTCATCATAAGACCTAGCCACGCCAACGCATCAACTTGGTCATCGTGTACACCATTGGGGAATCGTAACATCTCTGCCACTAAGGGGCCAGTAAACATCTCGTTCCTCGGGAAATACACCATGCCCTGCTGCATGCGCCCTTGGATAGCGCGTGCTCGAGCCTCTTTATCTCTACGTCCTGTCTTCAAGTCCTTGAAGTAGGCTTCGTATAGCCCCCGCTCCCTAACACGTTTCTCTAGGAACGGACCAAGGGCCATCTCTATGTGCCCTTTTTCGATGCCAATTATCGACGGTCTCCATACCTCGTACAAGTCCAGAATCTGCTCTACCAGCTCGAAGCCGTCAAAGCGCCCTCTGATCACATCCATGACGAATATCCTATCGTACTCGTCCACGCCCACGACCATCCCCACGGAATAGTCGTTCCTGTCCTTTTTACCGATGGCCAAGTCCCACGCACAGTAGTAGCGCATACGGTCAACGTCCACTTCATCGGGGTCGAAGTACCTGATCATGTCTCGGCTGAAGTAGTCACCGTCATCGGCAACCGGATTCTGTTGGTACAACGCTGACCAGTCTCGGGGGCCAACGGCTTTACGTATACGGTCAAGCGCCTCTTCGTCGTAGCGCTCTTTGTGCAGGGCCTCGCCAGCTGCACGGAACTCTTCGTCTTCTTCAGCTATCGCCGGATAACTGACCACTTCCCACTGATCACCGCCCTCGCCACCGGCCTTCAACAGACGACCGGCTAGATCGTCGTCGTGCCAACGGGTAAGGATCACCAGCACACCGCCACCGGGCGCTAGTCGGGTGTACGCGGTTGACGTGTACCAGTCCCAGTTACTATCTCGATTGTTTTGGCTTTCAGCATCGTCACGGTTTTTGACAGGATCGTCGATAACCAGAATATGGGCACCTTTACCAGTGATACCACCCCCAACACCTGCAGCAACGTACCCACCGCCAGCAGTCGTAAGCCACGCTTCAGCTGACTGGGAGTCAGGGTCCAAGCGCGTGCTAAAGGCTGTTTTATAAGTCGGTTCGCGCAGTAGTTGGCGTACCTTTCGAGAGAAGCCCATCGCAAGCGAGCCTGAATACGAACAACTGATAAATTCATGGTCTGGATTTCTACCCAGATGCCAAGCTGGGAACGCAATCGACGCCAACGTGGATTTTCCGTGACGAGGCGGCATAAATAGCATAAGCCTTGGCGACTTTTTCTCCACAACGTCGCGGCTAAACTTCTCAAGCCGCCGACAAATGTCTTTGTGTACCCAACCAGCGTTGTAGTCAGGGTTGAACCGCTCAACGAACGGTAGTAGTCGCTTGCGCGTAAGGAATCTAAGCGCGAGTTCTGCTTTTGCTTTTTCTTCAACAGATAGCTCCTCTGGTTCGGCCCCATCCTGCTCAACTGAAGCAGGTTGGGGTAGCGCTTCGACGTCGTCTGCTTTGCAGTACACACACAACCCCCCGATCTCGTCGGAGTACAGCGTTTCTGGGTGCATGTTTTTGCACCTTTTACACCGTCTTTTGGGGATGTCATCGGCCAATTGTGGGCTACCTCAGCGGCTAGTTGCTATCTGGCTCTAAATAATCGCCAGTTTTACCTGCTATCTGCAGAAGCTCTTCATCGGTCATGCGTTCTAGCTGTTTTGCCGTCGCATTTAAGTTGATATTTATCTGTGTCGCGTTGTCAGGGGCAGTTAACCCGTGCAATTTGACCAGAGAATCAATCGTGTTCTTCATTTCGGTGGCAGTTGCCGACGCATTATACGCTTCCATGTACATCATGTGCGCATTTTGACGCTCAAACCGCACTTCTTCACGCATTTGCTCACGAAAATACTGCAACGCCTTCTGTACGGCGGGCCTTTTGGCTGCATCTAACGCTGTAGCGTAGCTCGCGTACCCTGCTCCGCGACCAGCCGCAGCGATTGTCATGCCGCTGGCCATTAACATTACCAGTTTTTCTTGCTGAACCGTCAGTTCGTTGAGGTGCAAGCCCATATAGGGCATATGAGACTGGAACTCTGTATGCGAACTAACGAGACTAGTGGAGGGCTCCATAGCTTTCTCGTCTTGCTCTTCTAAGCTCATCTTCTGCATTCTCATCCAGATACACAAAAACAGGTGCTTGGTCACCTAGCGCGTCTATTCCGATCTCGAATAGGTACTCGGCGACATCCATTCCCTCGCCTATATAGCCGTCAATGATCTCTTGGGCTTTGTTAGCGTCATAGACCAGTACTTCTTTACCAGTTGTACGTAGTCCTGTGCCTATAACAGCTTCATCAAGACCTTCAATAGCAATCATTTCTAGTAGACTCATTTGCGAATATTAGCTCACCTAATAGTTAATCACAAGGAGGATCGGTTTTAATCGCAAGAATGCCCGTGAATCGCCTTCACCCACCAGTAAAACATGTCCATTGTCAGTGTATGACGCATCGTGTTCACCCGGTCACATACCAGTTGTACGTTGCCGTGGATATATCCCAGTTCTGGGATGATACGGTCGATGGACGCGTTGAAATCTTTACGGCCTTTGCCGTCGCTGTGATGGGTCATGTGGACATTGGAAATTGCACACCGACCGTCCTGCTTTTCCCATAACTCTATCAGGTATTCTTCGTTGATTTCAAAGATGACATCTGTCCCTTTCCGTGAAGAACGGGCCTTGCTACATAACGCTGTCAGATAACCGTGGTACGTGGCCCCTGCCCGTTTTTGATGGGCAGCGGTAGAGCACCGTTTGCAGATGTTCTTGGTCTTGCCTTTACGGTACTCGGGGAAGTCTGAGTTCGGCTTTTCAATTCCGCACCTTTTACAGACTTTTATAATATCCATGCGCGATATCATAGCCGCGTTTTGTTAAAAATCAACTACAAGAAAATTTTGTAAAATTTTTTTCATTTTTACTTTCTGATTCGCTCACACACTATCTCCCCCTTCCGCCAGCAGATACCCCCCAACCCCCGATTTCGGATTTGGAACCTTGTATCTGACATATGTTCTGGAACCTTGTCCGGTGGTACCCCCTCCTCGTTCCTCGTCGGTTGTCGGTATTATTTGTAGGTTGGCAGTTGTTGCCAGCCATTAATATTGGAGAGAGTAATATGAATAAGCCTTATGTAGATGGAGTTAGTTTGGAAGATATTATTGAGGATGGATGGAGCAGGGGCTTCCCCCCTAGCCAGACTATTGAGGAGGCTAAGATGATGGGCTTTGACCTACCGTTGGAGCATCTCCTAGCTGAGTGGCAGAGGTATGATGACGCTATGGTTGCGGTTTTTATGTGGGACAGCGCGAACGACCTTTAATATAGGAGAACTATCATGGACAACGTACTTATCATCTTGTTTTACACCGCTGGCATCTGCTTCGTATTCGGAGTAGGTGCTTTCATCTGCGATGTTATAGTGCCTATGTTAGTGGACACTAACAAAGGTCCACGGCCAATGGCCACTCGTCTGTCACCAGAGGAGCTTGAACAACGAACAGCGAACCGAGTAGCTCGCATTAGCAATACCCAACGTGACAACTGATCGTTTTTATCTATCAAATGTCCGTTAACAATCGCAATTGTCCATCAATAGTGGCAAATGTCCGCTGTCCTCGGCCCACGGGCCTCGTCCGGCGTCCACGGGTGTGTGTCAGGAGTTGAAATGTGTGTCGGAAACGAGCATTTCGTGACACACACTCTAACTTGTTGATTTACAACGAGTTTATAACAATGTGTGTCAGGTGTGTCGTGTGTGTCAGCATTTTTCTACTTTATATATATATACATTTAATTTTATTTTTAAGTTTGCTTTTTAAACAGAATAAGAAAATGACGACACACATGACACACAGTTGATTTTAAAGGATTTTTTGCCTCTTTTCGTGACACACATCGTGACACACATCGTGACACACACCCCGTTCGTGACACACATTGTTGCGAATCATTCTCGTTTGATCCAATTTACTGTATATCCGTCCAGTAAAAACAGCTCGCTTTTCAAGCTCGCTGGTCGGTGTCAACTGTAAGTTGTCAATAACCACTGGCAACTGTCAACTAACAATTAACAACGGAGACTAACCAATGACCACTAACCACGAACTCTTGCACCTAATAGCTGACAAAAACAAAACAATAGCTGACCTCGAAAAGAAGCTAAAAGACGTTTACAGCTATGCAAGGATGGCTAAAGCAGGGCTCGACAAAGATAAGACACACGTAGTGGATTATTTCTTAGAGCGAATCGTAGACGAAGACCATGAGGTAACTATGTCATGAACACCATGCTAACCAAATTGTACGTCCACATTGACAACGCAGTGGAGTACGCTAAACAAAACCCAAGCGAAGTGCTGTTGACGTTTATCGCACTGTGCTTGTTTGATATCGAGCAAGATGTAGACGAGTTAGAAACACTATTAGAAGTCACAGGAGAGTAACCATGTATATGCATTCACTAGAAACTGAGCACTGGTCTTGGATCACTGACCACGAACAGATGTTAAGTGACCACGAGTCACAAGACTTCGATGTCGAAACAATGATCCTCACATTAGAAACCACAGACGAAAACGGAGAGTATTACAATGACTAATTTTACAATGACTAACTCATTCATCGCAGACGCAGTAGCACAGATGTCAGAAAAGAATAACCTTAACGGTCTCATCGCCGCAGAGGTCCTCAAACAAGTTCACGGGCAAACTGCCAACCAGATAGCACTTACGTATCTTCAGCTTCAGAAGGAACGCAAGGACGCTAAACGTGAGCAGGAGACAGCAGGCACCTCACCACAGTTGCTCGCCAATCCAGAGTACATACTGACATTCGTACAAGCAGTTATGAATCAGGTATGTTGGAACGCACGTAGGTTGTTCATCGCCAACTCAGCAGAAGACTTCGCCAATGGCATCGACTTCTCGCAAGATGTATCAGAGCAGGTGGGCGTGAGCATTGAGAACTCACACATGGCAGAGATCGTTGACGACGACTTCATGACCCTTAACAACCTACACTCGTGGCTGGGCGGTCAGATGTCATATCTCAATGACATTCAGCCTCTGTTCCACTTCTCACAGTCAGAGAACATCGACGGCCAGTGGGTCACAACCACTCAGTGCACGTCCTTCGACGACGCATTCTCAGCAATGCAGGAAATTGTAGAACGTCTCAACAACGAAGCAGACGGCAAGATCGTAGCAGAAGCGCAAGGGCTAGACTTCACTGCGCATGGCAACAGTGCCAAAGCAGCATGATCCGCACATTCGCAACCAAACCCACTTCGGTGGGTTTTTTTATGCCTAGGATCGCTAACCCAAAGTCAGTGGTACCGCTAGTAGACATCGAGCATGTCAACGGGGCAGCAAAAGGGCATCAAGCGTGCCGTTAGGAGATGACCATGGACAAAGAACAATGGATCGAGTTTTTCTCGTGGGTGTTAATGACACTACTCGTAATAGTAGTAGGCCATGCACTGCTAGGGATGTAAACATATAAATGTATCCGCTTAGATACAGTTAGCGCAGTAAATCGTGTTGGAAAGTCCGCTCTATGTGCGGAAAAGTGCGTCCAATTGCGAGTAAGACAGCGTCCAATTGGTAGTCTATGCAAAACTGGAATCTTATTCCGAGATTTCATAGGTTTTATTCCGAAATTTTATAGAGGGAGAGTAAGTGATGACAGAAGCAGAAATTAACTTAGCAATTGCGAAGATTGAGTATAAAGAGCTTGTGATTGGTTTGGTTGGCGATGAAGTTGAGATATTAACTGATCCAAACGATGAGATTAAATTTGTTGATTACTGCAACAACTGGCAAGACATAGGGCCAATCATTGAGCGTGAGAATATGTGCCTTGAGTGTTACAACAATGAAGCAATTGCTTATCGAATTGATGGTGCGTTTGAAACTAGATCAGAAACACCAACCAAAGCCGCGGCATTGTGTTACCTGAAAATGAAGGGAGAGTGAGTGAAGCAATGATTATCTATATAGACAAGCACACAAATGAGAGTTTTACAGTAGTCCGGCAAGCGTTTTGGCATGATAGGTCGACACGCTACTCATTTGTACTGCAAGATTAAAGGGGTTGAGTGATGGAATGGATTAAATCGTGGTTGACTATGAAGCGAAAGCAATGCTTATTCGTTGACTCCGTTTCCGGAAAAGAAGTGTTTCTATATGTTGATTGTTATGGCGATGAATATATGGCCGAGTACAATCGGTTCGGTTTCAGGGTTGCTAGACAAAGGAGAGTGAATGATGGAAGAACTAATTGAACACTGCATGTACGAATCTGGATTGACCGCAGATGGATGTTGGAACGAGCTTGACGACTATGCAAAAGACGCTATCGAGCGTTTTGCTAGACTGCTCGTGCAAGAATGCCTCGCCGAAAAGAAAGAGCGTGAAATTGCACTTCAATAGTTGGCAGATCAAGCACAAGAATTGGAGCTAGAGTGATGAACGTAGTTGAGCGTTTTGTTACTAGACTAAAAAGCATTGGCATCACAGTCGAATTAATCAGCAACGCACCGTGGATATACTTACATAAAGTCAATGGAGTCAAAGTAACAGAACACTATATGGGTAATCACGGCTTTACTGCATTCTGGTATCCTATACAAGACAATCAAGACTTTATATTTACTGAGCGCAAAGAAGTGTTTAATTTAATACGGAGATATGTGAGTGATGAAGATTGAGCTTGACATTAGTGATGAGTGGGTACAAAGAGTTGTAGCGCTTTGGGTAAAAGACACTTTAGATATGATTGAAAAGTTTGACTTAAAACATCCAGACGATGTTAAGTACAACAAGAAATTGGTTAAGGCGCTGAAAGTGGTGTTGGATTATATGGGAGAAGGTAATGAAGAGACGTAAAGTAGTGTGGTATTCGGTTGTCTCGCTGACGCTAGCGACCGTTGGAGCTTATGGTTTAATCAATGGAGTATGGGTATGAAAGTAATTAACGGCAACTTTGGCAAACAGCCAGACACCGAAGTCCCACTGTCGGAGAAGTTGGAGTTTGTCTTCAATCAGCTGAAGTCAGATGCGCCAGGGAACTTCTTAGTTATGGTGGAGAGTGGTGAAGGTGAGTTGACGACAGCAACAGATTTGCCACTGACGGAAGTGTTGTATTTAATTGAAATGTTAAAGCTGTCGTTGCTGCTAGACTTAGGAGGGGATCTAAATGCTACAGTCCATTAGCGAACAA
>JGI10211J34971_10002579_pt1 | contig 14711 bp, 34 predicted proteins | sample Etolagsediment_FD_34971 | JGI IMG/M metagenome (IMG submission 34971) | reverse complement strand
GATCTATCAAAGTACAGTCACCGGAAAAGTGAAGACAAGAAAAGGAAAAGTGATAGGAATAGGACTCAATCGCCCGACAGGAAAGACTGCAAAGAAACTAGGTAGAGCGGCTGCTCGTGCAACTGGATATGTCGCAAAACACGCTCGTAGAAGAATGAAGGGCGCGACTTACTCCACATCTGCTACCCATAGAGGAAAACCTGTTTCTCCGGTCGGAAAGGCTTTCTCTGGTAGCAAAAAGGAAGTCAGAAAGAAAATAACAAACAAATCACTTCACGCAATGCTTCATGCGGGTGGTGATCCAGTTCATATTCATCATAACACAACAACCGGAGAGATTGCGGTTGTTCCTGTCTCTGATAGACACAAGAGACACACAGACGCTATGGGACTGAAAGGTCAACCATCAATACAACAAATAGCAAATCACCCGAACGAAAGAAGAAGTTCTCTTGGTGGTCAGATGAGACTTCGAAGAAAAGAAAAAAGAGCAAATGCATCTCTTCAGGGTGATAGTCATAAGATCATTGATGCGGTCAAGAGACACGGTGGCAGAGTTTTCAAGGATCATGATGAGTTTCATGCTCACATGAGCCAGCATGGGGTTCAAATCTCCACTGGACATGCAAGATAAATATCAAAAAGAGAAAAAAATGAGCAATCCAAGAAAAAAAGAAGCACAGAAGAGATTTCACCTTGCTAGCGATCCCAAAGATCCTAGGCCTATCATGAGAAAGATCAATTTCGCTATTCTGAAGAATGAAAGAGAGAAAGAGAAGAATAAAGGCGAGGATACACAAGAGTCATTTGTTGGCAAATTTGACAGCCTCGGTAAAAAAATGGGAAAGATTGCTCGAAAACTCGGTAGAATGGGTTGAAAATGAAAAGTTTTAAGAATATTTACGAGTCAATCGTTGATGAACCAAGAAAAACCTATGCAAAGAATGTGTTCGATCGTGCGAATACAGAGAATCCTCGTCTCAAAAAGGGTGTGAGAGAGGCAATATTGCGTGGAATTCGTAAATTCGAGGACATCGCACCTGTTGTTCGCTATCGTCTCATAGGTGGAATCCTCACCAAGCAGTACAACGAGGACTCCGACATGGATGTGAACGTGCTTTTTGACGTTTCAGAGGGTTCTCGTAAGGAAGTTCATGAGAAATTGCGTGCAAGAGCAGCAAAATTGAACGGAAAATCTGCTCCCGGTACAAAACATCCCATCAATTACTACGTTTTGGTGTCCGACGAAGAGTATGATCTCGCAAATCAGATGGCAGATAACGTCTATGATCTGGAAAAAGACGAATTCGAGAAGAAAGCAACCATTCGTCCTATTGATTTGGATGATTACATGTCCGAATTTCAGTCCAAAGTGTCCAAAGTTGACATTTTGACTGGCGAACTTCGTCGTGATGTCATTGATTATGCTGGTTTGAAGAGACTGAACCGTAAAGAAGTGTCAAATTTGGGTGGCAAAGTCAAAAGTAAACTCGATGAGATCGAAAATGACATCAAGGCACTCATTTCGAGTCACAAAGAGATCAGAAGTGAGCGTATGGGTGCATTCATGCAGAAGTTGACACCAGAAAAACTCCGAAAGTACGGCTCACAGAACGCATTACCGAAAAATGTCATCTATAAGTTGATGGAGAAGTATTACTACCTTCAATTCTTCGTCCAATTGGAGAAGATCATCGGTAAGGACAACAAACTGTCCCCAGCAGAGGCTCAAAAAGTGGTCAAAGCCACTCAGAAGTTTGGCTTTTCGCCTCTAGGCAGTCCTAAAGAAGAAAATCCCGAATAGCCGGGAACCAGGTCGGTGGCATTTGTCACTATATCTGTGTTATCGGTTGACAGGGAAGAAATATCGTCTATAATTCGTGTCACAAGGATCAAGAAATGAGTTTTCAGAACTTAGTTATTCTTCTCGGTTACCGCAAAGACAAGTTATCAGAGACTCGTCTGGTGCAGAAGGATAAAATCTCAGAACAAATGCTTTACATGACAGAGATGGATGATAAAATGACATCCATCGAAGAACTACGGGTTCAATCAAACGGAACCACGATCTATTGGCAGACACATCGGGTGTCTGATTTGACTCCTAATAAGGATTGAGTATGAGTATCACTTTTGAGTTGTGGGTTGAAGAGTTCGATGGGACTCTCAGCCAGTTCGGGCGGTTTGATGATTACGAAGAGGCTCAGGACGCAGGTGTGACTGTGATCAATCGGTATCGTACGATTCGTAACTGGCATGTCACTGTTCAGGGTCAACGCCCGCAGGCTTCTTCTGAACCCATTCCTGGCTCTCTTGAGCGATGGGATGAGTTTAACGAACGAGTTGCTGTATAGATAGAGTATGCCTCGACCGCAAGGAAAGAAACTGCTCGTTCGTGTACCTCACGAAGAGTTGAACCTTCCCAAGTTAGAAAAACACTTGGAGGAGGATTTGGTTTATGTCTTCTTTCGTAAGGTAACGAATGGGCAGTTTCGAGGCATCTATCCTTTCACAAGAAACCCTAAGTACATTCCTCTGAATGATCGACAGACTTTGTTGAGTCTTTACTCAGAGGGTGTGCCTAGTGTTCGTGAAAACAGGGGTGTGTTGGTAAAAGCGTATTCTATACTTGACAGGGGTTGGAGAAGTTTCTATACTCAAAACCTCATGTTCTATGAAGTGTATGATCCAGAAGGCGACACTTTGTAAATTTATGAATGGATGAACATGTACAGACTGCATATTGACATTCCGATTGATGGGGATTTGGATCAGGTGATTGCTGTTGCAAATTCTTTGGTGGCTGAATTTACACAGGATGCAAAGTCACTTGTGGGCGGAATGAACTACCGTCTCGGTCATGACGAGGATCGGCAGAAGTCGAACTACATGATGATGGACGAGAACGGTCATGTGAATAACAAGAAGATTCGCTTGACATTCGACACAGAGACTGTATAATTAGGAAAACGACGGGCCAAGGGAGGAAATGGTACTTCTCAGCGCGACTTATAATCGCGTAAAGCAGGTTCGAATCCTGATTGGCCTACTTGGAGGACTCATGCGTAGAACACTGAATTGGAACAATCGTCAAAAGCCAGTCGCAACCCGTGGGTTCGTTGCTCCTCGGGACAAGACTCGAAATGCACCTCGTCTATCGAATGGTCGCTGGGTCCCAGTCAACACTCGAATCGGAGATATCAATGACTGGCGATGAAGATGACTATAATGAGGAAGATGCTGCGAAGTTAGTGCAAGCATACCTTACATTCACCAGTCAGTTCTCTGACTACATTCGAAGCGTGGATATCAATTTGTGGAACAAGGCAATTGATTTTGCCAAAGACTATACAAAGATTGATGGTGTCATACTCAACGATGTCCGTCATCTGATGGACTTTGATCGGAATGATAAGAATGAAGAATCCTAGAATTTACATCGCAGGTCCAATGACTGGACTCACCGGACTCAATTGGGATGCTTTCGACCAGAAGGAACTCGAACTCGTCTCTGCTGGCTGGGATGTCGTGAACCCTGCTAGAATGGACAGGGACATGGGTATTGATCCAAACAGTGATCTGGATGAATACGACTACGAGGACGCAGCAGGACGCGATATAGAAGCACTGAAGAGTTGTGACGCTATTTACATGATGGCTGGGTTTCAATTCAGTAAGGGTGCTTGCTGGGAGCGTGCTCTTGCCAAGCATTGGGGTTTGCCTCGGTACTACGAAATTCCCCGTGCAGATCATGAGTTTTCTCTTGACAACGAACCGACTTTGTTCGATAATGTTGTCAAAGCAGATGGTTACTCTGTAAGCGACGATATTCGAATGGAAAACTGTTGAACATCTTTGTTCTCGATTCTGATCCCGCGATTGCTGCACAGATGTTGTGTGACAAGCATGTTGTGAAAATGATTCTCGAATCAGCACAACTGCTCTCTACTACCCATCGGTTTCTCGATGGAAATGAATACATCGACTACAGCAAGAACGGGAGAAGAATCAAGAGATGGGATCACCCAGAGGCAGCATTGTACAAGGCAGTGATGATCAATCACCCATGCACAATCTGGACTCGTAGCAGTTGGAGAAATTACTCTTGGTTGGCTGCACATGCGTTTGTCATGTGTAAGGAATACACTTATCGGTATGGTAAGGTTCATAGTGCAGAGCCACTTATTGATTGGCTTCGTGTCAACTACCCGAAGGATCTGCCTAGAACCCGCCTGACGCCATTTGCTCAAGCCATGCCAGATCAGTACAAGATGCCAGGAAATGCCGTTGAAGCATACAGATCATACTATATTGGTGAAAAGAAGCGTTTTGCAAAGTGGACAAAGAGAAAAACACCAGAATGGTTCTTGACAAATGATACAACTATGGTAGAATTCCCGTGATGAAATGTTTATTAGTTACACTATTATGATGGGGTTTTTGAGGTGTACCTCATACAAACACTTCGCAGTTTAGGGATCTGACAAACCCTGGCGTAAGCGGGATTCGCCACCCGCCAACTTATGCCTCCCTAGCTCAGTCTGGCAGAGCACTGGACTTTTAATCCAAGGGTCGGGGGTTCGAATCCCTCGGGGGGCACTTAAATCCTTGGTCGCTCCAAGGTAGTGTGCCGGATACTTAAGATCTCTTCAAGGCAGGCGTCTGCTGAGTGAAAATGAACGATCCGATCCGCACTATAAAGAACACAAGGGCTGCGCATTTGTCTGTAATAACGCAGGGTACTTCGCGGGTGTAACTCAGTTGGTAGAGTGATTGCCTTCCAAGCAATATGTCGTCGGTTCGAGTCCGATCACCCGCTTCGGTTAACACACACAGAGAAAGGACACACATGAGCACACCGTACGATTTGAGATTTAATATTTACAATCAGGCACAAGAACGTCTGATGGCACAATACTACAGCGAACTTGGCATTTGGGAACAAACTCGTCATCGTGACGAAGATCCAGGCGAAAAGCCTATCTTTCCTGCCCACGAAAATATTCTTGAAGAGGCAGAAAAGATTTACGAGTTTGTCCAGAAAAAGGGTTGACAAACCCACCACAACGAGTATAATACTCGCATGACAAGTGAATAAAAAAGTTGGAAGGTTGATCACCTTCCTTCGGGACTCGCATAACAATCTCCCGCAGTCGGGGATAGTGCAGATTCCAAGTGGTTTAGCGACCTGTCTGTATGATGCAGAAATGCTTGTATGGATGACCCTTAGCGGGGTGTGTGGAATCGTTGAGGCAAGTTACTACAGCATTGTACGATTGCCTTGTCTCTTTCAGGTATACAATATTCCTGAGTCCCATTGATCTTCGCTACTTGGGGGGAACCGAACTTTGAACTCGGCGCACCCCCTTGTAGCACTTTCGGCCCTGTCGTCTAGCGGCTAGGACTCAAGATTTTCACTCTTGCAACCGGAGTTCGATTCTCCGCAGGGTCATTTGAAACTAAATAATAAGTTCGTAAATCACTTTCAGGAGAAAACAAATGGATCTCGAACTAACTACATCTCAGGTTCTCGGAACAGTCTTTTATACTCTTGTTGTTTTTGCTCTAGGCTCATGGCTTGGACCTACCTTCTGGGGCTGGCTCGGTAAGTTCATGCCTTGGAACAAGGACTGATGGTTCCTTTTATTCCGAACATGGAATTGCCACAAAGTTATGTTGATGCGATTATCAAGATCGCACTCGAAAATAACATGACTGCCGAACAATTTACTCGAAACATTATTGCTCGGCATCTTGAAAAAACTTACAGCAACTACTTGACACAGAACTGAAATCGTCTATAATACACATGTCGAGTCGAGGAACACACGGGTGCGATTCCAAGACTCATCTAAAGTCAGCACCCATTGGAGATTCTTTACTATGTCGAACAACACTCTCACCAAGAAGCGCCGCGTGATCAACTACCTCGCTAGCGGCAAGGGACTCACCCCCGCTGAGGCTCGTAGCCGATTCGGTGTCGCCAATCTGCGCGCCACCATCAGCGACATCCGTGAACTCGTAGAGGCTTACGGTAACTGGCAGATCGTCTCTGAGGCGACTGTCGGTGGTAGCACTCGCTACTTCATGCAGGACACCCATCCGGGTGATCGCACCTACGGTTTCGATCAGAATGGAAACCGTTTCGCTCTCTGAGTGAAGTAAGGGAGAGGAGAGCCCCGGATCTTCGGATCCGGGGCATTTTCTTATGAAACCATTCAAATTAGTTTGGCTCAGAACGGATACGTTGGAGAAAGAACTAGACTCCATTCATGGAGTCGAGAAGATGGATGAATTTGTGAAGAAGATTGAAGATCCAACTGTTGTAAACTCTGTCAAGGGTGCTTACAGGATCTTCAAGTGGAATGGGACTAGATATGAACCATATAACCACCCACTACGGTCATAAATATAGTGAAAGGAGTTCACTATGAATGAAAAGAATCTAATCTATGCAAAGGCTGTTATTGATGGAAGATGTATTGATCTTCTCCTTGAACAAGAAGATTTGCTTCGAGGTTTTCAGAACGCCCTAGACAATCCAACAGATATCCCTGCTGCTGGACAATGTTGGATCAACCAAAAACCAGATAAGTGTGGAATTTGGGATAGAATTATGAATCGTTGTTGTGGGTGTAATGATGGGTGACGCACACTCTGCTGGGAAAGGCGATAAGTATCGCCGTGTTGATATGAAAAAGTATCGTGAGAACTACGAAAAAATCTTTGGAAAGAAGGGCAAAAATGTCAGCAAAAATAGTAAGACTGAAAACCGGCGAAGAGATTCTCGCTGAATATTCAACAGAAAATGGAACTGCTACTCTCAAGAATCCTGCTGTGTTGATTCCTGCACCAAACGGTCAACTTGCGTTGATGCCTTGGATGATGTACGCTGAACTTGAAAACAATAGCATTACTCTTTCTGATGAGTATGTCATGTTCGTTGTGACACCAAGAAAAGAACTGGCTAACGAATACAACAAGAGCATTGGCACAGGACTTGTTGTTCCCGAAAAGCCAAGTCTCAGTTTGACTCAGTGATTTAAATTGCGCCTGTAGCTCAGTCGGATAGAGCAACTGCCTTCTAAGCAGTAGGTCATAGGTTCGAATCCTATCGGGCGTGTTGGAGGATATATCAATGAAGAGTATAGATTTAAGTTTTCAGTTCGAAGATGCACAATATGAAATGTTAGAAGAAGAAGCAAAAAGCCTCGATATGTCAATGGAAGAATTAATTGCAAATGTTTTCAATGTAATCATGCAAGAAATTCAGGAAGATGTTGAATCTCGAAATGCTAACGAGCAAACGGCTTAATAAACTCATAGAGACTGCAAAACCTATTTGTATGAACATACCTCGTTCGAAGAGGCATTGTTCGTTGGTTGTTTGTAAGAACGAAATTGTTTCTGTTGGGACTAATCAATTCAAGACTCACCCTCGCGCAAAGGCGATTGGGTATCGTTATGATGAAATGCACTCCGAGTTGGATGCGTTGCTGAAGAGTCCCGAGAGGAAGAACCTGTACCTATATAATTTTAGGTTTAATCGCTTCGGCGAAATGAGAATTGCACGACCGTGTGATCTTTGTATGCCTTGGTGCCTTGCGGTTTTTGATCGAGTATATTACACAACCCCAGAGGGAATTGAGAGAATCAAATGAAGTTAGAACTTGGAAAAAGAGTAATTCGCAAGACAGACATGAAAGAAGGCACAATTGTGTCAATTGATGAAAACGTAGCAAAGGTTGTGTTTGATGGTGGTGAAATCAAATACATCCATAAGACTTTGCTCGCGGAAAAACTTGATGGTTTAAATCAAGACGATCGGCAGTTCCTTCAAGACTAATGAAGAAAGCAGTTTTCATTTCGGATTTTCATCTTGCTTCTAAGAAGTCTAGAGCAGATGAAATACACAGGTTCCTCAAGAATCTGGATACAAATAACCTATACATGGTGGGCGATATCATCGACATCTGGCGATTCCGTCAGGCATATTCGATGGGAGCAACCAAACAGAAGGAGACGGTCAAGTGTATTGATCGCCTCCTTCGTTTATCAAAGAATACAAAGATACATTACATATGGGGCAACCACGATGAATTTATGGCACGATTCAAAGGATCTTCAGGATTTGGCGACATATCTCTATCGGAGCGTGAAGACTATGTGGCGGGAGATGGTCGTCGTTATCTTGTTCTTCATGGTCATCAGTTTGATTTGCTTGCCAAATATGCGTGGAGTCCGTGGATCGGAAAACTAGGTGATATCGGATATGATTTTATGATATCAATCAATGAAAAATATAACTGGATTAGACGCAAACTTGGACTTAGATATTGGTCTCTATCCAAATATGTCAAAGTGAAGTTCAAGCAAGCAGTTGTTTTTATTGATCGGTTTGAAGATATCACTACAGAGTATGCTAGGCGTCATGGATATGATGGAGTTATTTGCGGGCATATACACGATCCACAGGATAAAATTGTCAATGGTATTCATTATCTAAACTGCGGGTGCTGGACAGATCAGGCGAACCTCACATACATCGTTGATGACGAGAATGGATTGAGACTTGAAAAGCAAAAAGATACTTATAGTCAGTGATGCGTGGGAACCTCAAGTCAGTGGTGTCGTCACGACACTCAATAATACGATTCGAGAACTGGAAAAAATGGGGCACGAAGTCCGCGTGTTTTCTCCGCAGGACTGCCGTTTCCGTTTTCCCTTACCTTTCTATTCTGAAATAAAACTCGGCATCCCTTTCAGCAAAAAGATACACGAAGCAATCAAGTGGAATCCAGATCACATTCATATCAGCACACCAGAGGGGCCGATTGGAATGCGATTTCGTCGTAAGTTGAACCATCTTGGTATTCGATATAGCACAGCGTACCATACGAAATACCCAGAGTTCATTCGATCCAAGTTGCCGATTCCTCTTTGGTTGTCTCACAAATATATGCGTTATGTAAATAAGAGAGCAACTGCAATTATGGTTCCTACTGAATCAATGATTGAAGAGTTGACGAATCTCGGTTACAAGAATGTGAAGTTGTGGAGCAGAGGATATGATGAGAACGTATTCTCACCAGACTTTGAGAGAAACATATATCCAATCTTTGTTTGTGTGAGTAGGGTATCTGTTGAGAAGAGTCTCGAAGACTTTTTTGAATTGAATCTGCCTGGACAAAAGATCATGGTCGGAGATGGTCCTGATCGAAAAAGATATCAAAGTAAATATCCAGAAGTTCAGTTTGTTGGATATAAGAAAGGAAAAGAACTAGCAGACTACTACCGTGATGCGGATGTCTTTATTTTCCCTTCAATCAAGGATACTTTTGGTGTTGTTATGATTGAATCACTTGCTTGTGGTACACCAATCGCAGCGTACGATGTGACTGGTCCGAAAGACATTGTGAAGAATGGTGTGAATGGGTTTATTGGAGATGATCTTCGTGCGAATGCGATGAAGTGTCTTGATCTGAATCGTGAAAGTGTCTATGAAACGAGCAAGAGATATACATGGGAATCTGCTACAAATCAGTTCCTAAGAAATCTTGTAGAGATATAAATATTGTGATCGGGTGGTGTGATCTTATACAAAGGAGCAAATATGCTATTCGAAAAATACACAGCACTCAACGATCTGTTTGACTACGAACAAATCTCAGACAAAGAATGGAAACCAGTTCGTCCAAGAGAGTTCTCATGGGCGACACTGTACGGTGTTGACATTACTGGATGTAATGTCCGCAACCGAAGAAAGAACAACAGCACATCTACTACACCGTGTGTTCAAGAAGAACTTTCGGATATCAACCGATGGAACAGTGGTTATTGGGCAGCAGTTCTCATCTCACCACGACACGCAGTAGTCTGTAATCACTACTATGTCGTTGTACCGGGACAGGAAAACAATCTTGTATTCTGGGGAAAGAGTGGGACCGAGTATCGACCCAAAGTGAAGTCAAGTGTTGATCTCACAGGCGACAGACGCATTCTCGAATTCGAAGAAGATCTCCCTGCTGATGATGTCAAGATTTACAAAATCGTAGATGCACGATGGATTCCAGAAGGAACTAAGTTATGGATCTACGACAACCAAGGCAGAATGCTCTACAAGGTTCATGAAACATTGAAGGGATGGAAGTATCCAGCATTCAATTTCCAACAAGTGTGGCATCCAGATCCTGTTCTTGGTAATATTTGTGGTGTTCATTCTGGTGACTCTGGTTCGCCTGTTCTTATGACAGATCCAGTCACCAACGAAACCTACTTTGTCGGCAACTATGCTGGTGGATATCCATACTACGAAGATCGTTCGATCGAAGTCGCATTAAAGGCACTCGATGAACAGATTCAGTTCGTCAAACCTTCTGCTTCGCGTGGTGATATCAACCGAGACGGAGTTGTAGATGGTGCTGATATCGCACAGATTCTCGCTAACTACGGACAGCATGGATATGTTCAGGGTGATGTCAACTGGGACGGAAAGATTGATGGTGAAGATATCGGCGCACTTCTCGCTGACTGGGGAGAGTGCAAACCAAACTTCATCGCATACGAAGATTGGTATTTCGGAAACACTGGTGATACAAATGGTGCAGGTGTCAAAGTAAATACAAATGGAAACGCAACCGCGTTTAGAAAGGGTAACTAATGAATGAAACAAAACCGGGAGTGAAGACAACCGAGTTCTGGGCAACAGTGGGAATCGCAGGACTTCCACTTGCTGATGGACTTGGATTCTTCAACAAGATGCCAGTATCAGAGGGAGGAGAAACCGCTCTGTGGATCTCTGCTGGTTTGATTGTCTCTACCTATGTCTTCACAAGAGCATGGGTCAAAATTGCAACACTTAAGTATGGAGTCAAAGATGAAGAAGATACTAGCATCACTGTTACTGGCAAGTAGTGCTTATGCTCAAGACTGTCCTCCAGCGATGGAACCACTCAATTCGACTGTTCGCCTCCCTGATGCGGGCGTCGTTCTCGTTGTTGGTTCATATGATGGTGATACTCGTACAGTCGTTTCGTCGTACGAATACCCAGTCTGGACTGAGGGACAGATCGGAACACTGACATCCAACGGTGATGTTACTTTCACCAACAAGACAAATCAGAATCGCCGAATGAAGTATCGAATCTCGGTCCTTCTTCCCGATGGACTCGAACCGATCATTCCAGAAGCGTTTGCTGACATTCTCTGCTGGGAACCAGAAACGAGTCGAATCATTGGTGTCATTCAGTCTGTCGTGAACGCAAACCAAGAAGTCGTCGTTCCGATCGCATGGCAGGTTTCGGTTCGTCTGGAAGGTATGCTCGCCGACTTGAACGGGGATGGACGGGTTGATGCTGTCGATCAAGGTATTCTGATGGCAGCATGGGGAGGAAACGATCCGATCGCAGACTTGAATGCTGATGGTGTTGTGAACGCACTCGATCTCGGTATTCTTCTTGCCAACTGGTCAGACTACTCTGAGGATGTTATCGAAGGTGCAGACGCTGGAGATCCAGATCCAGTCGATCAGATGTTCAATCCTGCATGGGATGGTGCCGATTACATCATCGCTGCTGACATCGTTAGCGATCCAGTGAGAGGGGGTAACGGACAAGTCCGTGTCCCTTTTCTGGATTGGCAGTGGAAAGCATAAAGGGTGATAAATCTTTAGCAGATGGAAGTGGATCTGCTGGACCTGCCACAATAACGGTAAACCCATACGGGTATCAGTCGGTTGGAATAGACAGTCTATTGGAACCCACTAGCAAGTGGATTGTGGAAATGTATAGGGGGGAAACGCTCATCGGGAGCGTTTCCTCCGATTCCGCAAACGCCTCTGCGAGTGGAAGAATTAGTTTGCCCGATGGTGGAGGTCAGTATGGAAACCATATCTTCTGGCGACAACTGATTCCAACAGAAGAAGTGAAGAATGGTGATCGGTGGGTTGTTTATGGATGGGATCAATCGCCTACGGCTGAACAGTATCCACCAGATAGATATTATGCAAACTAAGGGGAAGTTATGGCAGACGAATTTGATTTTGGTTTTACAGCAGTAGATGAAGAAGAATTAGCCAATATTCTTCAGAACCCACCTGTTGATCTCGAACCTTCAGAAGACATTTTGGCAATCAAAGAAAAGTTGGATATGATTCTTCAACTCAATAGCACATGTGAGGGTGCTGCTGCTGTGAAGGCTCAATATGATGAATTAATGAAAGCCAAATTCGATGAAATGGAAAAACTAATAATTCCAATTTTACAGAATTTGATGAAAAATGAAGCCAAAGATTATCTTTACTGGCCAGGAAAACAGCGTAAGGCTCAGTGTGAACTCCAGATAGAAAAAGTGTTCAAAATCACCAGAACATGATTGACACCCTCGATTATTGTGCTAATATATGCGTATGAACGACGCCGAGGTGGTGGAATTGGCATACACGACGGACTTAAAATCCGTTGATCGGAAGATCTTGCGGGTTCGAGTCCCGCCCTCGGTATTAGTTGCCACCGTAGCTCAGTTGGCAGAGCAGAGGTTTTGTAAACCTCAGGTCGCAGGTTCGAGTCCTGTTGGTGGCTTCGGAGGGCAGCGTTTCTTTTCCCCTGTAGCTCAGTTGGTAGAGCGGCGAGCTGTTAACTCGCATGTCACTGGTTCGAGTCCAGTCGGGGGAGTTTAGCAGGGTGTAGCTCAGTTTGGTAGAGCGGTGCATTTGGGATGCACAGGTCGCATGTTCAAATCATGTCACCCTGACTTTGGAGATATCATGGCTAAGCGAGTTCTTGATCAGTTCGATTTGGAAGCAGAACGAGAAGCAGGAGCAATTCGTCGTCACGGAGGTATTCCTACTTGTCGTTACGGTAAAGGTATTACCAAGCAACGCAACATGCACAAGCGAGGATCAGAAATTCAAACTACTCGTATCGTAAAGAGAGAGAAGTGGTACGCATGATTCAGCAAACTAAGGAAATGAACGGACCTGCCCGTGCGGCATATATGAGGTCAGAAAGGACTCCCCTACCAATGACTGCACAAGAACCATTTGATCACATGCAGAACAACTATTGTTTCATCACCGGCAAGAGGATTGTTGATGGAGATAATTGTCGGTTCACTTTCGAATGGGATGCATGGGTTTCGTCTGCTGGTCAGAATCTTATCGACGACTGGGTGGATAACGGAATGAAGGAACCCAACATTGAGTATGAAACTATCTACCGCGAGTGGTATGCACAAGATGCGGCCGCTGAAGCTAATGACAACAACGATTATTTTCGGAGGAATCACAAGTGAACCGTAGAGGATCTACACTACTCGAAGTCTTGGCAGTTTTTCTTGTTGTTTTTGTTCTTATCGCTGTTCTGTTTCGAATGAACCAGACAGAGATTCGAGATGATCTGCACGATGCTCGGTCGCGGGAGACTGCGACCCGAGAACTCTGGTTGATTCGTATTGATTCTCCAGAGGAACGAATTTGGATGTGGACAGACGAGAACGGAGTCGATTGGGTTCTGTTCGCAGAGTCGAACCGCGTTCATCGGTTAGGAGAAAACGATGGATGAAGTCCACGACTTTGAAGGACCATATCAGATTCACACTACCCACGACGGACACCGCTTGGTGTTCGTCAAGGGCGTTTATGAGGCATTTGATTTTTCCAGCGAACGACTGAGCAAGATTGTTCAGCAAAAGATCAATGATGCCACTGTTGAACTCACAAAGTGGAAGGCATTACAGAAGGTACTTTGGGATGCGTGAGCAAGAAGTGGCAAATATTTCGCTGTTTATTATGACAACTTGGAATGCCATTTTAGGCATCCTCATGATTTTTGAGATTCTTCCCGTTTCTTACGGAATGTATCTTGCCTTCGGTGGGATGTGTGGTATAATGATCGCATCGTGGAGGACACTCATGGGTGATGAGCGTCCTTGGGAATCACCGAAGAAGTATCGTGAAAGGAAAACTCGTGAACTGCCTTGATTGTGGAACTACAATCCCCGAGTCTCGTCTTGAATGGTGCCCCGACACCGAGTATTGTGTCGATTGTGCCGATCAAAACTCCGAACCTATTGTGGCGAGAGTGATCTACAGTCATAAGTGTGATTGTGATTTGTTTATTGCCAAGGGCAAAGAGAATGTCCGCCGACTAAACCGTGAATATGCGAGGGCACGATGACTACACGACAAGAAGAAATCAACGCAGTGTATAAGACGAGAACCTTTCTCATGGATCTTCTCGATTCACAGAAGACGCCGAAGGTGCCGAAGTATGTTCGTCAGGAAGCAAGCAATCTACTCAAGCACTACCCTACGATGGTTGCCGAGTTTCTCGCGTTCTGTGGTCCGCACGATCACGATGACATCGAAGAGGATCCGATTCCCGATGCCATCTATTCTCGATACGGCAAGAAGCGCACCATCACTCAGGTAGGAGTCAGAACCTTCCTTGTAGCAGGTGAGTCGAAATACATGCGTGGTGCGGAAGATATGTTTGACTTTGAGGGTGGACCATGTTATATTGTCGGTCAAGACTTCTATGGAAGTGTGATCGTAAACATTCGACCAGCGGAATATGGTGTTCTCCTCACTGTAGAGAACGACAAGGAAGATCGAGTATCACTTGACGAAATGAAGAACAAGTATCTTGATGAACTTTCTGAACTCGATCAGGAACTGGGATTAGAAGGTTAGGAATATCGTTAGTCATCCGTAG
>JGI10211J34971_10002578_pt1 | contig 14711 bp, 23 predicted proteins | sample Etolagsediment_FD_34971 | JGI IMG/M metagenome (IMG submission 34971) | reverse complement strand
TGATTCAAATGTGTAATAAATGTGGTAATTTTTTTGAGACTGATGTTATTCAGTTGAGTGGTAAATGTTGGGAATGTTATAAGGAGTTGAAATGAGAATGAATGATGATGATAAGGAATTGATTGATAGGATGATTATGGAAGCTAAGCAGGTATTTTATGATTTAATGCACAAGAGGGTTAAAGAGGATAGAATGGAAGAGTTATTGCCTTTGTTTAAGGCATTAAGTGTTTATTGTAATTCAACTATTGAAAATTTGACTAAAGCATTAGAAATGGAAGAAAATGCAAAGGAACATTTGGATTTTCAAGATGAATATTTTGAATATATAGAAGAGAAAGTTGATAAAGAAATTAGTGTGGCTTCAGCTAAAGGAATTATTGATTATGAAACAAAAGGAAAGGAGTTGAAATGAGAATGAAATGTGAATATTGTAATAATAAAAATGCAACAACAATACATGGATTTATAAAACAAAAGAAAAGTTTATGGTTGTGTGAGGATTGTAATAATTTATCCCACCAAATAAAACAAGAAATTTTTGTAAAATCATGTGAAAAACAAAAATTAAAATATGAAGTGTGGAAAGCAAGTCTTTCTTTGGAAAAAGCAACGCTTAGAGCCTATCAAAATTCAATAAAGGGGTTATAATTTATGCTAAAATTATTAGCATTAATAATAATAGTGCTTGGGTTGTTCATTTTGTTAGTGCCTTCTGAAGTGTATGATAATTTACACGATTTGGCTATACAAAACAACCCATATAATGGAGGAGATGTAAATGGAAGTGATGAAAAAGAAAATAATGTTCAAATATCTGAACTTAACAATGATGATGCTGGTTTCAGGAATGTTTTTTGTAATGAAAAACACTTTTGATATTGCATATGGTTCAAATTCAAAATCAGTAACAATTTTTATTAACAGATTTGGAGAAGCAAACTTTGAATTTATTTATTTGAATATTTTTTCATTAATTGTTTTTATTTGGATTGTATTAAATTTGTATAGTTTATATTTAGACATAAAAAAAATCAGACTAAGTTGTAACAATAAGGTTAAAAGGAGTTAAACTAAACTATTATTGGTTTGAAGAATTGTTCCCAAAACAACCAAACGAAGGGGGGGTTCAACCCCCCTTTACCCCTTCCTTAAAACAATTTTGTAATATCCTTAGCCATTTTCTTACTCATATGCTTGTAAGGATTAACACTCTTAGGGTCTTTAGCTCCCTTAAACAACTGAACTTGATTATCATTAGCTCCATTACTATACATCAAACTAAACCTATTATGCCTAAAAAAATAAGCATTTCTTCCAGTCCATTCTAAACAATAAAAATTAATCTTCTTTCCCGGTTGAGAATATATTTTAGATTTCTTTTCAGAATAAACTTCTCTGGACAACTTACCATCTTCCTTAATCAATATTTCTTTTGTGGTATTCCATGAAACATTGTTCTTTGTTGGGCTTCTGAAACTATAAAATACAAACATTCCCGGTGGTAATTTCTTTATATAATTATACATTTCTTTAGTGTGCTTGTTGTAAGGTAACCAAATAGTGTTCCTTAAACCTCTTTTTAGAGTAAGATAATTTAATTTTATATAGTATTTTTTGCCTTCCTTTACTTTATTTATATCTTCTGGCTTTAATGAAACTACTTCAGAAGGTCGCCTTCCAGTATAATATAAACAAATGAACATTGCTCTTGCTTGTGCGAGGGTTGATTTGGGTGGTATTTTTTTGTCTTTTATGCCGTCTAACCATAGGGTAAATTGGTCTTGTTCTACTAATTCTATGTATTGATTCTCTAAGAATTGTTTGTAATATGGGTTTGTTATTCTCGGCATATGGTCATCTCGTTTTTACTTTTCCTAAAATCCCCATAGCTTAAATGGGTGTTTAAGCTATTGAGGGGATAAAGGTTAAATACACACTATATATATATAAGAATAAATATGTATTTAAAGAGATTTGCACAAAACTCAATGGGGAAAAGATTTTTTCCTAAAGAAAAAGGTTTTATACTATGCCGGTAGATGTTATTGTTCATTGGAAAGGGTCAGAAGAAAAGTTAATGGAAGATATTTTGATTAACCTTTTCATAAAAAAAATAAAAGCAGGAATGCCTCTTTTCATAAGCATAGTCGGAAAGTCATCAAGCGGTAAAAGTGCATTCTCAATACTCATCCAAGACATAATGTATAGAGCAAATAACTTAGACTACATAGACTATGTTGAACAAACAATACTAATCAAGCCAGACCAATACTCAAAGAAAGTAAAAGAGATGTTAGATAAAAANAATAAACATATGAAGAAAGCNTTTACACTTCAAACAGATGAAGCCAAGTTCTTAATCAATTCTGAATCATGGGGTTCTTTCAGAAACAAAGCAATCAGAACAATCACAGCAACAAGCAGAGCAATCAAACCAATAATCTTTATTATCATTGCACAACTAATGAGAGATATTGATAAAGCAACAAGGCTAAGTCTTGATTACTATTTTGAAATTTCTCGTTCTCCCGGAGTTTCTCCAAGAGTAATACCTTATGTTCTTTATGAAGATACAACAGATATTGAAAAAGTAAAGATTAAGAAAAGAAGATTACAAGCTGTAATCGTTTATCCTAATGGAACAAGAAAGAAAGTTTTACCAGTGTTCCGTCCTAAAATGCCTCGTAAAGAATTGTATGGAAAGTATAATAGTTTTGAAGTAACATCAAAGCAAGAAGAAATATTCAAGTTATTAGATGAACTTGATAGAGATATTGAAAAATTGTCTGGAGATTATTCAGCTAAGGTTAAAGAGTTCGCAGCTCATCTAATAGCTAATCCTGTTGAGCTTGAGAAACTTGGACAATTCAAGCGTGGTAAATGGAAGGTTTCTAAGGAAACAATGAAGAAATATAATTATACTTCTAACCAGATTAAGTTGGTTGAGGAGTTAATACAAAAGAAGTTCAATGAAAAGAATAAGGAAAGCATGGAGGTTTTTAACATTGGGTAGTAATAATTTTTTTAAGAAACTAAATCCAGATGAGTATGTGGATAAAGCAATTTCAAACATTTTAGATATTAATCTAAAGGTTATGGAAAAGGAAGATATTGATTTGGATAAAATAAAACAATTAAAATTGTTGTTTGTTAATGAAATGGAAAACATTTGTATTGGAGCAGGTATTGTTTCAACTAAGAAACATAAGTTTGACTTTGATAATATGAATGATGCTGAAAAGAAATTGGTAGATGCTGTTACTGATTATTATAAAGCAACTACTGATGTTCGTGGTGGAGCTTTGAACAACATGGTTTTTGCTTTGATTCGTGAAGCTGTTGAGGGTGGTTATAAAAATAAGATTTCTAATGCTCAAAAAGTTTTGGAAGAAGAAGCTAAAACAAAAGGTTTCAACATGGACTGGGTTGAAATGCAATTAGCAAATTATAAGATTCAGTTAATTCTAAAAGAGATTAAAAATAGACAACCATCAACTCTTGAGATTGATGTGGTTTAAATAAGTTCTCTGTGGTAAATGCAAACCCTTTTATTAATCAAGAGGGTTTGTTATACTATGCCCTGTAAATTAATTAGTAAAACTTATAAAAAAAATAAATCAATGAATTTAAAGTTTGATAAAAAAACAGGGATTTATTATATAGAGGTTGTTCCAAATGGTAGTAGGTAGAGGATTAGATGCTCGGATGCAAAGAAATATTGCAAGGGGTTTTGGTAATGCCTTTGGTGGGGTTGGAAACTTTTTTGGTGGAGCTGTTGAAGGAGCAGGTAAATTTGTAACTGGTTTTATTCCTTCTGAAGAAAAGGAAAAATCTACTCAAGGTGGTTCTCGTAAAGGCGAGGCTGATACTCGTAGTTTTGAAGAAAGATTTGCTGAATTTAGAGAAAAGCAAAGAGAAGAAGAATTAAGAAAAGCTCTTGAAGAAAAACTTGCTGGTAAAACAAGTGATGAAAGAAAAAAGATTCTTGCTGAAAGAGAGATTGCTCAAAGAGAAGCTTTAGTAAAGGGAGCTGCTGGACAAGTTCCTTATAAACCTCCAACTACTGCTCAAGAATTTAAAATAGTTAAAAAGGCTGAAAAGTTTGAACAACCAGATTTTGTTCCATCAAGCCAAAGAACAGATGTTTTAAAAATTAGTGATACAAGCAATATTCCTAAAGCATCAAACAAAATTGCTGATACAAGAACTCAAGCTGAAGTTGAGGTTCAACAAAAGAAAATTATGAAAGATTTAGGCTTGGGAGAGAAAGTTGTAGTAAAAGATGTATCAAGCCTAAGTGTTGAAAAACAAAAACAATTTGATACTAATGTTCAAGCATTCCAAGAAGAACAATCTCAAAAACAATTAGCTAAAGAAAGACCATTCTTAATTGCTGGGCTTGGACTTGCAACTGGAGGAGCTGCTCCTCTTGCGTTTGGAGCAGGAACTCTTGGAGCTGGTCTTGTATCTGGAGCTGGATATGTTGTTGCTGGTTCTCAAGGGGTTGGTGTTGGAACTGAAACAGCAAAAGCATTAAGCAAACCAAAATTAACTACAAGGCAAGAAAGATTAGGTCGTGAAGCAATATTTAGTGGATTAGAACAAGAACTTAGTAAAAAAGATGCTTTTGGACAATTCGCTGCTTCAACTGTTCCGGGATTACAAGCACTTGGACAAGATAGAGCTTCAGCTGTTAGTTCAGCAGAGAAAGCTCTTTTAAGAGAAGGACTTTCTCCAGAAAAAGCAAGAACTGAAGCTAACAGATTAGCTGATATTTATTTAACTGGTGGAGGAATTGGAGAAATAGGTGGTCTTGTTGTTGCAAGTGGTGGAACAGAAATTCTTGGAAGAACAGGAGTAAAATATTTTACTGGAAAGGCTCTTGCTAAAAAAGGAGCTGGAACAACTTTTGCGAGTTTATCTAAAAAAGAAGCTGCTGAATTAGTTGGGGGTTCTTTTTATAAAAAAGTTATTCCTAAAAGCGTTGGAACAGCGTTTAAAGGTATTGCTCCAGCTGGAGCTGTTGAAGGTGGAGTGTTTGAAGTAGTGCAAAGCCAAGCGAGGGGTCGTCAAGTTAAACCAGAGAATGTTTTATTTAGTGCTACTGTTGGAGCAGCGAGTGCTGGTATTCTTGGAAATGTTATTGCGAGAACATCTATTACTAATCCAAGATTTTCTAAAGTTTTAGAAAATACTTTATTTACTATTGACCCTACTGAAAAGCCGGGAGATATTATTGGGGGTTTGGTTGTTGGTAGTTCTCAAAACATTGGTGGTAAAGTTAAAAGTTTTAATGTTGGAACTATTCTTGATGTTCCAGATTTTACTCCTAATAAAAAGACTTCATCTAATTTGTTCACTAAGTCTGATGTTAAGAAAGTTAAAAGTAAAGGTGTTACTTTTACTGGTTTATTTACTCCGGCTCAAGTTAAGAATATTACTAATGTTCCTGTTAAAAGTCAGACAAATATTTATACTCCAGCTGATGTTAAGAAAACAACTTTTGGTGGAACTACTTTTACTGGTTTATTTACTCCAACTCCAAGTAATACTAAAACCCCAGTAGGAACTAACCTTACTATTAGTCCTGATGTTCCTGTTAGTCCTGATGTTCCTGTTGTTACTAATATTCCAGTTAGTCCTAATGTTCCTGTTGGAGCTTTTGTTCCTGTTGCTGGAATAACCGGATTCCCTATTTTGCCTGGAGGACTTCCATTCGGAGGAGGTCGTGGAGGAAATAGAGGAAAGCAAAGAAGCAAAGTTATTAATGAATTGAATGCTGTGTTCGGAGGGTTCGCTGGTATAGCAGCTCCAAGACCAACAAGAAGGGTTAAAAGAAGTTCTAAAAAGAAAATTTAAAGGAGAAAGAGAAGATGAGTTTATTAAAAGATGATAGAGGACAATTCAGTTCAGCAATGTATTTTGTTTTAATTTTTGCTGTTATGCTTTTCATATTTGCTTTTGCTATTCCTATGCTTCAGAATCAAGCTGTTCATTATTATGCTGCTCAAGAAGACATTGTTGCTGAATCTCTTGCTACAAGTGAGGGTTTGACTAATCCAACTGTTAAGTCGGCTTTCCAGAATACTTTGCAAGAAACTCAAGATGTTCAAGTTTCTAATGTTGAAATTCTTGGTTTCGCGGCTACTGCTGGAGCAATCATAATTATTTTAATTGTTGCTGGAGCAATATTTTTACAAGGAAGGAGTTTAACCCAACAAGGGTTAGTTGGATAGGTGGTTTTGTGTGTGCAAAAAAGATTGTTCTACTTGCTCTTTTACTGATTCTCCTTACAAGTGTATCACTTGCTGACACAATAGTAATGAACGATTACGGAAATACTATTGGAGCAATCTCTTATAACACGGGGTTTGGTGGGCAATTTACTGCTGACACAAACATTTTAGTTGATACTATTGAAACCAGAACATGGGCAGGAAGTGGAACTGAAGAAACTATTTTTATTTATTCAGATGATGGCGGAAATGTTGGTTCTTTATTAGCGAGTGGAACATGGGTTACTGACGGAACTAATGATGCTAACTCAAGCATATCAGTTGCTCTGGTAGATGGAACAACTTACTGGTTAATCTTTGAAGCTGATTCTGGAAACATCAACTGGGATTGGAGGCAACAAGTTGCTGGGAGTGTTTTTAATGGGCGTTGGGTGTATAACTATGATTCTTCAACAGTATATACTAACCAGAATTTTGGTGCAAAAACAAAGTTTTATGGAGAACCTCTTTCAGTTATAGCTGATTTTAATTATTTAGAAAACCAATCAGAAAGCACAATAAGTTTTTATGACCAATCAATAGATTACACAGGAACAGGCATCAATGATTGGAACTGGTTTGTTAATGGAACAAAAGAAAGTGATTTACAAGATTTTACATATTCAACTTCCCAAAACCAAGATTTAAATGTGTGCTTATTCGTTTCAACAACAAGTGGAAGTTCAGATTCAACTTGCGAAAGTATAACTGCTCTTGATTCAGTTTATCCAACAATAGATGCTAATGTAACTTTTTCAAAAGGTTTTGGAGAATCTCAAGATTTGAATTACAACATGACTTGTTATGATAATTCTACTCCAATAAATTATTTGATACAATGGTTGGATGTAAATGGTTCAACTATTGAATTATATAATTCAGATGATGCTAACGCAACACTTATTTCTGATACTTATAATTTTGGAAACAACAATGGTAGAGTTAGATTCACTTGCACAGACCAATCAGACAACGCAACAAGTTACACTTCAATATATGCTTATGGTGTGAACCTTTATTTTGTAAATGAAAAAGATGGTTCACTAATAACTTCATCAGACATAGACGATTTAAATATTGTAAAAGTTGAAACAATAGATGGACTTTATTTCTATGATTTCAAAACTGAAGGAACACAAAGCGTTGGGTTCACAAGTGATGCTGATACTCTTGTTTTTGAGTTCCAATATAAAGATGCTTTAGATACAATAATTAAAAGAGAAATAAACTTTAGTTTTATAGACGATACAAACATTCCAATTTGCTTAGCTCCTTTTGAACAATTATATGTTCAAAGGTTTATTAGTTCAAGGAACGATACTGAAGTAATAGTTTATAATGACCAGTCCGCTTGTTATAATTTAGTAAGTAAAACTCAATACATTTTTGAAACAACCAATGGTGTTCAAGGATATACTATTGCAAAACCATATTCTTTAAGCACAATAAATGATGCTGGAGAAACAACTCTTTTATCTTACTTAGATGGAGATTCATCTTTACAACACAATTTAGATGCAATCGTTTTTAGTCAAGAAACATTCATAGCAAGTATTGGAGAGGATAGTGTTGCTTACAAATGTTTGATGAATAATGTTACTGATGCTTGTGATTTAAATACAATGATTATTTATTTCAAAGCAAAAGATACTAACAACCAATTAGTTAATTTTAGTATTTATTTAGATGGAACTCAACTATATAATTATACTGAATTTGCTACTCCAGACGAGTTCAACATTAATTGGTTCTATGGAGATGCTGCTGGTTTAACAGACCAGAATGTATTAAGGCTTCAAGTTGAAATAGTAGATGCTGATGGAGAAACAAGAAGGTTTAGTTCTTACTTTGATATTAATGGTTACAAAAGAGCAAACTCAACTCATCAAATACTTGGGTTTGTTTTAGGAGTAATGGTTATTCTTTTCGGTTTGACCCTTGTTAAATCTCAAGAGGCTCTTGGATGGTTTGGGATAATTGTTTGCATAATTGGTTTAGCTATAACAAGCGTGGCTGTTGCTACATGGTGGGTTACTCTTTTACAAGCAGCAATGGTTGTTATAATAATATACATATTCTTTATTACTAAAGGGTCGGTAAGGCCGGGAGAGATTGCATAATGGCTAATGGATTTCAAATGTTCGCAGCATTATTAATGGTTCAGTTGTTCTATGCTTTCACAGTTACTTTAATGGTTCCAATTTTACCGGGAGCTTTACAAATGCAAGTAGTAGAATTTACTAATGAAGATGGTTTAATAGATTATACTACTCTTAATAGTGAAGTTGAAGGAACTGTTGAGAATCAAACTAACATTCCTCTGCTTGATTTCGGAGCATTAGTATTTTACTCAAGTAGTTTTCTCCTAAACCTAATGATTAATTTTATTACAGCTGTTCCCCAAATGATGATAATGTTTATTTCAGCGATAGATACTTTGCTTTCAATAGGAGCTTTAACAATACAAATAAAAGCATTCTTTACAATAATTTTATCGTTGTTTTATTTCTTAGGATTGTTATCATTCATAACAGGATTTAGAAGTGGAGGAGGTAATTTTGCATGATTTTAAATGTTGGAGAATCAGTTGATTATATTTTCAACAATGTTGGTTTGACTACTCCTGACGGAATGATTATGCTGGTTGTTTGTTTAGGAATCATTTTTGGTTACCAAGACCATAAGATAGGTTTGATTTCATTATTCATGATGAGCATATGTTTAGTTGTTTTGTTTTATTTAACTGGAGTTGATACTATTAAAGCTCTTGCTTTAATGTTCATTAGCATAATTGCAATGGCTTTTAGTATTTATTATTCAAGACAAAAGGGAGGAATTTTTTGATGAATACATTTGTTTTAGTAGGTATGGCTGGGCTTGTTTTACTAACAGCTCTTAGTCTTTTTAGGTTAATAGAATATAAAAAGTTGAGTGGTATTCTTGAAACTATTACAAGTTGGAAGTATAGTTTTTTGTTTATTGCTCTTGGGTTTTTGTTTTTCTTTATTTATTTTAATTCTACAATGCAAGGGCTTCAAGCGGTTGAAACTATTACTGATGGTTCTGTAACTTTTACTATTCAGAACAATGATTATATAGAATACTTTAGTTATATGCCTTACATGACTGGAGCGTTGGTTCTTAATTTTGCTTTTAATGCAGCTACAATGTTCATGAGTTTTGGTATTTTTGGTAGAAAAAGAATGAATAAACTAAAACTTGGTTTATAAAGGTTTGTAAATAGCCATTGAAAGTGTATATATAAAGGGTAGTGCATAATATATGCAATGTATTTTTGTAATTTGAAGGGAGGTATGTATTATGGATGAGTTTGTAAGAGAAGAAGAAGGACAAACTGTTGTTGACCAGTTACTTGGAATCATAGTTGTTGTTGTTGTAACAGCAATGATTGTTGTAATAGGACTAAGTATTTTGGTTCAGACAGAAGTTCAGACACAAGATGACGCAGCACTTATTACAGATGGTAATATTTCAGCTTCAGTAATTTCTGCAAAGCAGAATGCGTTTGAGCTAACAGACCTAACTCTTGGATATGCTCCAATACTTGTATTGGCTGCTATCGGAGGACTCGCACTTGTTGCAATCGCTGGATTCTTAGTAATCAGAGGCGGAGGAGCAAGCGGCGGAGCTTTCTAATAGAGTAGTTCCATTAAAGAGAGAAGGGAGAGATTTAATCTTTCCCTTCTTTTTCTGTTTTTAATAACCCTGTTTTTTTTAGTTGAGAATAGGCTCTTAGATTATCGTAGAAATAGAATTGAACTTCTGCTTTAACTGGGTTTGATGATAGGGCAGCTTTTACTAAGGCTGTTATAAATTCTTTATTTTCATCACAAACAATTAGTCTTTTTCTTAGTTCTAAAGTTACATCTCCATTTGAAGAAACGAACCCGCTCATTGGTATTTTTAGTGGTTGGGGTTGTTTTACTTTTATTGTTTTACTCATAATCGTCATCTATTTGAGGAACTTGAGCCATTGTAGTGTAGTCTTTTGTTTTCTTTGCTTTGTTCATTACAGAACCAGCGTTTATGTTTGATGCTAATATATCGTTTAGTGTTTGAACATAGGTAAAACATATTTCAAATGTTGGTATGTTTTGGGTAGATATTTTTTGATAGTTTTTTTCTATTAGTTCTGTTTGTTTTTTTGTTGCTCCTAACATTCCTTTTATTGATTCAAATCTAATATAGGTTCTTGTTGCATAGCTTCTGAAGAATCCTATTGTTTCCATTACTTTATCTGCTTGGGCTGGGCTTAGAGTGTTTTGTTTTACTTCTTCTGGGTCGCAACTCATTAGGCTTGATACTGATAGCATTATGTTGTTGTATGCTGATAAATAGTTTATTAGTTGTTCGTTGTCTTGTAAAAATAATGTTAAGTATGTGTTTGCTTGTTCCATTACTTTATATTAAATACATAAAGTTTATAAGAAGATATAGCTTAAATAATTTAGATGGAACAAAAAATTAGCAAAATAGTTGCTGTTGCTGAACAACTTGAAACCTTAAAAGCAACAAACCAAATGATGTTTATTTTCCTTGTTTCATATATACTAATTTTTTTATTATCATTCGCAATTTATGTAAAAGGATTCACTTTAATAATTGCTGGAATAACAATGTATAAATATATTCAAAACAGAAAAGAAATTAAAAGGCTAAGGGATAAATATGAACTCTGAATCGTTTGGACAAATGGAAGAAAACTTACAACAAGCAATCTACTCTGGAAACATGGAGAGAACCAATTTTGATAAAATCCTTAGTAAAGGAGAAATGTTTAGACTAAGAGAAATTGTTTCAAAAGAATTTTTAACAATAAAAGATATTAGTGAAGTTCAAAACATATTAGTTTCAACTGAAGCAAAGCTAACAAACTTTGATGACTGGGATAGGTATGTGATTGGTAAATACTATATTTGGGTTTGTGAATATGCTAAGCGATACTCAAAGAGTTTAAGAGCTGAAGTATTTTATGAAAAGATTTGGGATAACCTTAACGATAGAACCAAAAGCCTTAGAGCTGAAATCAGCAAAGAATATGCTGAAACTTACAAATTATTAGTTCATGTTTTCTGTTACTTAATAAGAACTCCTTTGAGTATTCAAGGAGCAGCCTTTGAAAGATTAACGACAGAAAGAAAAGAGATTGAATATAGTGGTGGTAACCAAGTTCAAACTCAAAACCCAGAACAAAATTGGAGAGGATAAATATGGTAATGGTTGATTATGGAACAAAGAAAATATTGGCGTTTTTTATGGTGGGATTATTTCCCTTGCTTATTTGCATGGTGTTATTAGCACTTAACTTTCCTTTACTTGGAGCATTGTTCTTTCCAATGCTTGTTGCTTTCGTAGCAGGATATATTGGACACACAAGCACAAGCCAAAATCCTTTTATCAAAGCTATTCAAGGACAGGGTATTCTTGCATTTGATTTTAATTCAAGTGGTATAGCAAGAGTGTTTCTTGTTAATGTAGATGTTCCAGACATAAATATTAAAACAAGGGAAGGGAATGAAAAGCGTTATTATGATAGAATGATTAGCCTTGTTTTAAGAGAACCAGAAAATTCAAATCTTGTAGAAGATTCTAATAAGAAAACAATGGAGTTCACTATTCCAACAGAAGAATATCAGAAAAGCGTTTTCAAACATAATCATTTGAATTTCATGATTTTTAATAGTCAGACTGGAATGTTTTTAACTAAAGAGTTCTTGGCTAATATGGAGAAAACTCTTATGGTTGAGTATGTAACTCTTAATGAATGGAGAGAGTTAAAAGAAATGAATAAGACTATTAGAGATTTCACTCGGACAATAATGGACACGGTTCTTCATAAGACAGCTGGACAGATTTTAGGAAGCCCGTTAGTAAAGATTTTGGCTATAATAATAGCAGCCATTGTAATTGGTTACATTGCTTTACAAGCAGCTCCTTTGTTTGGGATTGAGTTAATTCCAACAAACGCTGTTACTTCAGTAATGCCTAAAGCTGTTCCTATTGAGAATGGTAATTTGGTTGTTGGTTTGATGAGAGGTTGGTTCTAAATGAAACTTCCTGTTTCATTCAAAAGAAAGTTAGTTAAGAACCAACTTGGAATTGATTTAAACCAAAAAATGTTTTATGAAATTGGACATTTGAAAGGTTCTAAGGAAAGGGTTTTGTTACGCTTTTATTCTGAACCTTTAAGCATGGATGAGATGAAAACTATTTGGGAGAAAATGGTTCAACCAATGTGTAAAAAACCTTTTAGTCATTTGTTGTTACATAAAGAATATGTTGCTAATACTTCTCAACTTGAAAAGATTGAACCAGTTTTTATTGAATCGTTGAAAGTTTATGATTATTTTAAAAACAAAGATTATAAGGTTATAACAGTTAAAATTGATTCTTTGAAGTTTAATGAGTTTGAAGGAGATTTTACTTTTGAAATAATGTTTAAAGGTGTTAGGGTTTGGGATTAGAAACTCTTTTTTTTGGTCTTGGAATAATTGTTTTGTTAAAAATAATTTACGAAGATTTTAATTCAAGAATGATTGATTCAAGAAGTTCAAGTGTTATGTTTGGAGTGGTAATGAGTTTGTATTATTCTATTGGTGGAGTAATAAGTTTCTTTGCGTATTCTGTTTGTTTTATAATTATTTTAATGTTTTTTGAGAATAAGATTAAGCCAAGATTGAAAGGAATAATGTATTTGGGTAAGGGGGATGTTAGTGTTCTTCTTTGGGTTTTGCCGGGTCTTTTTATTATTAATTGGATTGTTGGTTTTTTCTTTGTTTCATGTTATTTATTGATAAATGTTATTCAAACTCTTGTTGTTAAAGAAAAGTATGCTGGAACTTTTAGTATTTTCATTGCTTTTGTTCTTAGTTGGATGTTTAATTGGTTTTTGCAAACAATTTTATAGAAGTTAGTGTATTATATTATGGTTATGAAAGTGGCTTATTTATTATTAATCTTTTTAGCTTTCGCTTTGTTGTTTGGTTGCACTGAAAGAGATGATTTAATTTTTCCTTATACTACTTCTCAATTTGTTTCTGCTTCTACTGATTTGAATTATGAGTTGTTTGTTGATGGTTATTATGATGGTAATTATTTGTTTTTGAATAATAGTAAATTGAGTATTAGTCCTTTTGATGCTAATGCTGTTCCTATTGATTGGAATGCTATAACTGGTTTTCCTGTTGGTTGTGGTGTTGGCGAGGCTGTTCAGATTATTGGTAGCACTTTGACTTGTGTTCCTGTTGGAGGGATTGATACTAATTTTCAAACTGCTGGTTATAACGATTTGAATAATGATTTGAATTATTTACAAACTGGAGATAACATTTCAGAACTATTCAATGACGCTGGTTATATTACAAGTTATATAGATACTAATTTTGAAACTGCTGGTTATTTAGATTTGAACACAGAATTTTTGCGTTTAGACACTATTAATGACCCTTTAACTGGTGATTTAAGTATTGGAGACAATCTTAAACATTTCTTTGGCGATACTGATAATGCTTCAATTTATTATGATGGAACTAATATGATTGTTAATCCTCAAGAAGTAGGAACTGGTGACTTGGTAGTAGATGGTGGAAATTTAGGAATAGGGACAACACCCTCTTATGCCTTAGATTTGTTATCAGCAGCACCAGTTGCAAGATTAAGAGCAACTGCAGTTAATACAGATGCGGCGTTGCAATTATTAGAAAGAGCAGATTTGGGAGCTGAAATTAGATTTACTGGAGCAACAACAAATAATTTACAATTTAATACTAATGGTGGAACTGGTATGGATACTAAGATGGAGCTTAATAGAGATACTGGATTATTGAGTGTATATAATTTTGCAATGATTGGGACTTGGGCTTCATCATCTATAGAAAGTAGAAATGTTTTACAAGTTAATGTAGATGAAGATAATGCAGGTATAGGTATTAAAAGAACTACAACTACTCCTAATTCACCAGCCGGGATAAGATGGAGTGCAACAACTGCAGGTGGATATTATAAAGGTGGTATGTTTTACGAAAGAACAAGTAGTGGGGGAGTAGGAGATTTCATATGGGCAATTAACAAAACTACAAATTCATCAAGTGTAACAACTAATGATGCGGTAATGAAACTTACAAGTAACAATGAATTAAAATTAATCAATGATAATTCTAAGATAGTATTCGGGGCAGGAGATGACGCTTCAATTTATTATGATGGAACTGATTTAACTATTGATACTGATAATGCTTTAGAATTAAATGCTGATTTTAATGTTATTACTTCTCTTGGAGCAACAACTGTTAAAACTGATGGTAATGTTTTGATGAACTCTCCAGATGGGACAACTTGGAATTGTGGAGTTACTAACGCTGGAAATTTTGAATGTAGTTAGAATTTCAAACTAAACATTTAAATAAACTAAAG
>JGI10211J34971_10002577_pt1 | contig 14720 bp, 7 predicted proteins | sample Etolagsediment_FD_34971 | JGI IMG/M metagenome (IMG submission 34971) | reverse complement strand
GTTGTCCGCGATGTCACCCTGCAGAAAGTTGTCTACGGAGGCAACAGACTCTGGGCCGTCGGTCAGAACGGAACCATCCTCGTGAAGGATTTCACTCCCATTACGGGTATTGTCGTCAATGAATTCCTGGCCAGCAATGATGCTTCCGTCACCGACGATGCAGGTGATTATGAGGATTTCATTGAATTCATCAACACCAATGACTTCGACGTGAACATCGGCGGATGGTACATCACCGATGACCTGACCGAACAGGACAAATACATGATCTCCGACACCAATGCAGCGGCCACAACAATCCCTGCAGGCGGATATCTTGTCCTCTGGTGTGACGATGAAGCCGAAGAAGGCGATCTCCATGTGGGTATTAAGCTGAGTGCCGGCGGCGAAGCCATCGGTCTCTCCCAGCCTCTGCCCGACGGTCTCGGATGGGTCGATTCACTCACCTTCGGAGAACAGATTACCGATACCAGCTACGGCCAGCTCCCTGACCTCAGCGGTACATGGGCTATCATGCCTCCCACACCCGGCGAAGCCAACCATGCCTTCCCGGTTTCCATTACATTCGCAGTTGATATGTCCTACAAGATCGATACGGGTGTCTTTAATCCCGCCAGCGATTTCATGGACATCGCCGGTTCCTTCAATGACTGGGGCACAAACAGCATGGTCTGCCTGGATAATGACGGCGACAGCGTCTATGTTGTATCCATCGAACTGCTTCCCGGCACAGCTGTAGAGTACAAGTTCCGGATCAACGGCAACTGGGATACTTCCGAGTTCCCCAGCGGCGGTCCCAACCGTACCTACACAGTTGCCGACAATGATGAAACAGTTCTCGTCTGGTATAACGACGAAGAACCGCCTACTTCCATCACCGAAGGTCTCCCCGAATCCTACGCTCTCTACAAGAACTATCCCAACCCCTTCAACCCCACCACCACTCTCCGCTATGACCTGCCCGAAAACTCCCTGGTGACACTCACGATCTACAACATCATGGGCCAGGAAGTACGGACCCTCATAAACCATGAAATGACACAGGCCGGTGCCCATTCCCTCGTCTGGGATGCCACCGACAATGCCGGAACGAAAGTCTCCAGCGGTGTCTATTTCTATCGCATCAATACACCAGCCTTCCAGGATATACAGAGAATGGTATATCTGAAATAAGGTTCTCCTTCAAGGTGGCAGGGAAGGCCGGCAGCGGCCTTCCCTGTTTATCTTCACTTCCCTAAATGGCAAATTCACACAGGATCTTTATGGCAAAAGCAAAATATGAAAACCGGTTGAAAACGGCTATTCAGGCCGTCTTTATCGCCGCCATCGTCATTTTACTCCTCATTCCTCTCTTCAAAACCGATTTTATCACGGATTTTGAGTCCTACTGTCCCTTCGGCGGCATCATGACATTAGGCAGCAAGGCCTGGCTGGGCTCCATGTCCTGCCAGATGAGTGAGACACAGATCTTCATGGGCCTGGCCCTGATTGTCGGCGTCATCCTCTTCGGAAAACTCTTCTGCGGCTACATCTGCCCCATTGGAACGGTCATTGAGTGGCTTCAGAAGCTTGCCGTAAAACTGAAGCTCAAGATCATCACACTCCGCGGCTGGCCTGACAGGATCCTGAGGGTATTCAAATACGCGATCCTCTACTTCACTGCCTATTATTCCATCACCAGCTCTGAACTCTTCTGCAAGAAATTCGATCCCTACTATGTATCCGTCACCGGATTCGGCCATGATGTCGTTTTCTGGTGGGGACTTGCAGCCATTCTTTTTGTTCTGGGATCTGTCTTCATCAGATTTTTCTGGTGTAAATATCTCTGCCCCCTGGCCGCACTCAGCAATATCGCCGCCAATATCCTTGTCTCCGCTCCCATTCTCATTGTCTATCTTATTATCAGATGGGCGGGGCTGGATCTCCATGTGGCATGGCTCCTTGCTGCACTGTCCCTCGCCGGCGCCGCAACAGAGATATTCCGATTTAAATTTTACGATCTGAATCCCTTCAAGATCACTGTCGTGGAGCCAACCTGCTCCCACTGCGACCTCTGTGACATGAAATGCCCCCAGGGTATCGAGGTTAACCATTATGAACAGGTCGACCATCCCGACTGCACCCTCTGTATGGACTGCGTCAAGACATGTCCCAAACCCGGCGCCATCCGTCTATGGAAATGGAACAAGACCTGGATTCCGCCTGTTATCATCCTTCTTTTCATCGCCCTGGCCCTCCTTTTCGCCGGTCGCGTGGAATTCACAACCATTACTGAACGCTGGGGCGGCTTTGACAGCCTTCAGACCGTTCAGAGCATGGAGATCAGTAATCTCCGCTCCGTAAAATGCTTCGGATCCGCCACCAGTCTGCAGAGAAAACTCATGAGAAACCGTGGAATCGTCGGTATTGACGCCTATGCCAAGAACCATCACGTCCGCATCTTCTACAATACTGAGATCCTGGACAGTACCGGCGTGAAAAAGGCCGTTTTCTCCCCCAGTAAATACAAGATACGCGATCCGAAATCCGAAGTCAGCACCATCAGTGTGATCAGAATCGGTGTGGAGGAACTCTTTGACGGGTACGACAACAATGACCTCTTCTATCTGCTGATGGCAAGTCCCGATGTCTTGCATTCCGCACAGAGTTCGGAGAACCTGTGATGGTGGACATCTACTACAACGGTCTCGCGATCTCGCCTGAGGGCCTACGCGGTCTTATTGACGCCGGCGGATATGACAAGCCCGTAAAGGATGACAAAACCGAACGCGTGGAAACACCCTTCCGCAGCGAGAAACATTTTGAATCCCTGCCGGATATGACCCTCCGGGAATTCATCATGGCCTTCTTCCCCGCCAAGGATCAGACGTTCAACAACTATAAAAACTACGATGCCGAAGATCTTTTTATCTTCGAGTTTGGTATGCCCCAGGCGGAAAACAGCCGCATGGGCCAGCAGATCAACTATTTTGTCAGTCACCTGTCGGAATACAACGGAATCGTGCGCTTCCGCACTGATTTCACCGATAGAGCTGTCGGCCAGGTATACTTCCTGCCGGACAGCGTGGATTCCATGATGATCGTAGGTAAAATGACTGCCCCTGAAATGAAGGTCTATCTCAGGGACGGCAGTACCACGAATTTCAAGAATCCCTTCAAAATGGAAGAACCCTTCCGGATCTATCAAAACAAAACAAAATGAAACTGAAATCAACTGCAGCCGTCCTGATGCTCATTATCGGGACGGCTGTTTTTTTAGCGGCTGCGGAGACCCTTCGTTTCAGCGGCCTTGTTCAGGATGACACCGGGCAGCCCTTGCCGGGTGCCAACATTGTCCTGACCAACACCGGGCTAGGCGCTGCCGCCGATGACCACGGACGTTTTTTTCTTACTCTTCCCATCGGGGATCATCCGGTGAAGATATCCTACATCGGTTACGGAACTCTTGAGGACACGCTTCATATTTCCAGAACCGGATTACAGGCAAAGACTTTCATACTTAAACAGGAAGCCTTCGATATCGGCGGTATCACTGTCATTGCAGACAGAGAACTGATGCCGGACAAAGCCGTATCCAGTACGTCCATTCGCTCCGGAGAGATCGAGCACAGCCAGGCCGGAAGTCTGGCCGATATTCTTCAGCTGCTGCCTGAAAGCGAATTTGTGAATCCTTCTCTAACGGATACTCGTCAGGCAGGCATCCGGGCTTCGGAAGTGGAAAGCACCGCAGACCGCAACCAGTATCTGGGGACTCAGATCATGGTGGACGGCATTCCCCTTTCAAATAATGCCAATATGCAGATTGATACGGATGCAAATTCCGGAACAGTGCAGAGAACAACCGAGAACAGCGGCATGGACCTGCGGCAGATCCCTGCGGACAATATTGAATCTGTGGAAGTTATCAAAGGCATCCCCTCCTCCCGCTACGGCGATCTCACCAGCGGTCTGGTGCATGTCACCACCCGCATGAGCACCGAACCTCTCCGCCTCAAATACAAATCGAATCTTATGGATAAGGAGCTGAATCTTTCCTCCGGTCTGAGCCGCGGGAACCATGACCTGTCAGCCAATGTCAATGTTGCCCATTCCCTCCGGGACAGGCGAATACCCGGCTATGACTTTACCAGGGTCGCCCTTCAGCTGAGCCAGAAAAGCCGAATCAGCGGGAAGGCCCTCACAATGGGCAACCGTTTTTATCTCACCAGAACCTTCGATGAACAGGACCTGAGGGAAGATGACCTGTTGCTCACACAGCGCTACAACCGCGACTATATCCTCAGGTGCACCGGAACCCTGGACTGGCTTCCCGGGCCCCATCAGTCCCTGAAACTAAATGTCAGCCACAGTGACAATCACCAGAATTCCTACAGCAGCCGTCTGGTCTCCGTGGACCACACCTATGTCACTGATCTCATGGAGGAAGGCACCGCAGAAGGAAGCTATGTACAGAACTACATCTCCGAACTGAGAGTCAACGGAATCGCCAGACAGCAGCTGCTCACTTTGGACCACACCATCGGGGTCGGCTCCGCCAATACCGGGCACCGCCTGCATTCAGGCATCCTCCTGCGACGTGAACTGAATATCGGAGAAGGCCGGATCTTCGATCCTCTGGCTCCACCGTCCATCTCCTCCATTCTGCGCAGCAGACCGAGAAGCTACGACGGCATACCGGCTCTCATGAATTCCGCCCTCTACGCAGAGGATGTCATCAAAGGCCGGTTTCTGATCCCCTATGAACTGAATATCGGCGCCAGACTCGAGCAGTACGGGGAGAATACTCTCTTCAGCAGCACCTGGGGATCAGCTGTTCATCCCAGACTGAACATCCTGCTCAAACCCTTAAATAACACACAGATCCGAGCAGGCTACGGATCCACGTCCAAAAGTCCCACCCTGGCCATGCTCTATCCCAATCCAGCATATTATGATGTGGACGATGTAAACCGCTATGATGATGTGGACTCCCTGCGACAGGTAATAGTCTCCACCTATATCTACAACCGGGAGAATCCCGAACTTGAAGCATCCATTCAGACAAAAAAAGAATTTTCCATAGATCAGCGTATCGGCAATGCCGGCATGACCCTGACATTCTACGAGAACAATACCCGCGGCGGATTCGCCCAGTCTCTGGTCGAACCAGTTTTTCTCTATCAGTACGATTATCCCGACTGGCCGGATACCACCGGCCGGACCGTGAGGGACTCCGTTTATACAACTTATTCCAGATGGACCAACTCCGCCGATATGGATTCCAGAGGTCTTGAGTTTTCTCTGCAGACAAAAGAGCTTGAAAGCATCCACGCACGGTTCCGAATCGAAGCAGCCTGGAACTCCACCGAAACCCGCAGTGACGGACTGGACTTCAGTGATTACTACCGGCTGGACACCCTGACCTCACAGTACATCAAACCGATCTGGAATAACGAGAACAACCTCAGGGAAAAGCTGCAGGTCAATTACCGGGCTGAATTCATCTGGAAGGAACTGGGAACCTGGCTGACCCTGGAGGTACGCCATACCGTTTTTGATAAGGACCGTTATTTAGGAACAGAGGACAGTCTGGCCATCGGATATATGGATTACATCGGTGAACTTCACTGGTTCGCCGGTCAGGATGAGGTACCTGAAAACAGCATTTTTCTGCGGGTTCACCCCGATTATTACAGCTACGAGGAAAACCGTACAAATGTTTTTCTCCTGAATGCCCGCCTGAGCAAATCTCTCTTCCCAGGCGCCGAATTCAGCTTTTATGTGAACAATCTTCTGAACAGCCGCCCGCTGTATCAGCGCCAAAGGGTCGCAGACGGCATCATTTCCTACACACGATTGAATCCTGAACTCTATTTCGGCATCGAATTCTCCATGCAGATCGGAGGAAAGAAATGAAAACATCACCGCTGGTCACTAAAGCCCTGAGGTTCTTTACAGTTCCCGCATTGCTTCTTATCATGTTTGCAGCCGGTTGCGAAATCCCGTTGAACGACCCCGTATCCTCACGCTTCGATGTCTCTATCCGCGCTCTGGACTCCTCTCTTTTCACCACCGCTTTCCAGGATTCGCCATTTGTAGCCGGGGCCGATGTATTCCTTGTCTCCCTGACCTACGGAACACGACGGGATGCCGTCACTGACAGCAGCGGATACGCGGTATTTGACGGCGTGCTGCCCGGAAGCTACGCTATGGCCATTCATAAAACGCTTCCGGAATCGCTTGTGGAGGCGGTCACCGGTTCACCTGTAGGACGCGCCCTCAACGGCCGGGTCGGCGAATGTCTCATCACAGTGGACAGTGCTGAATTCAATGTGTGGCTTACACCCGCGGCGGTGGGCGACTTGGTGATAAGCGAGATCTACTATAACGGGGCGCCGCCCAATCCACCATACTATTTTCACGATCAGTTCACGGAACTCTACAACAACAGTGACTCAACCATCTACCTGGACAGCCTGATCATCGCCGATGCCCAATACGGATATATTGACGAGGATGTTATCCATTCGGTCCACGCATATATGTTCCCCGGAACCGGACACGACATCCCGCTTCTGCCGGGAGAAATGATCATCATCGCCCAGGATGCCATCGACCATTCGGCCATTAATCCCAACAGCATCGATCTGAGAAGTGCTGATTTCGAATATTATGTTCGCGGCACCGGTGATGTGGACAATCCCGCCGTTCCCAATATGATTCAGCTCCATCATAAATATGGAAATGATTTCCTCTATTCAGTGATGAACGATGCCATCGCCGTCCTGAAGACCTCCGACCCCTACGCCCGCGGATACGATGATTTCGACCATATTCTTCTACCCGTGGACGCCATCCTGGATGCAGTGGAATACCGGGAAGATCCCAATCTTCTGGACATGAAGAAATTTCCCTCCCATGTCGATGCCGGTATCACCGGCGGGATGCCCATGTACAGGGGAAAAAGCATCGCACGCTACATCGACCGCTACACGGATGACAGCCGCGCGGTCCTGCGTGACAACAACAATTCCACGATAGATTTTCATATTCTGGATACACCGACACCGGGAGCAGCAGGCCCATGAAAGCACACCGTTTTACAGGACTGCTGATCGTTTTTTCAGCCATTCTGTCCGCGGCTGCGCCGGAAACCGGCAGCTGGAAATACTGGCTGGAGGAACCCGAAATGTATTCCGACACGAGCAGCTATGGATACAGAACCTCCGGATCCTATTCCGACGGAGATTTGAAAAGAGCCTTCGCCCCTTCCTTGAGCAGGTCCCTGTCCGGTACGACCTGGGGGCGGACCATCACTTCAGGCGGTTTGGAAGTGACTGGTATTTTCCGCTACACGCACCGCAGTGAAGACGAACGCGCCCTCATTCACGATAGAATGCCCTACGGCCCCATTCCCGTTCTGCTCGCCGATTCCTCAGTTACAGGGACCCGTATGCAGCGCTTTGAACTGTATTCAGACCTGAGGAAAAAATTCAGGAAATTGGAGACAGGCTTAAGTGTACGCTATGCCGTGGACGACGGCTGGCACACTGTTTTTCCTAAGAGTGAAAACAAACATGTGGACCGCATTCTCACTGCTTCCATCCTCTTCCCTTCCAGGAATAAAAGCCTGGGAATCACCGTCTCGGGATTCAGTTTTCAGGAGATCCTTACCACCAGTCCCTATCAGCTGGACCAGGACCTTTCACCCGTATTCCTCCGCATCAGCGGTCTGGATTATCCGGTGATTCTCCGTGGCAGCGGAAGCATTGAAAGACTGAAGGTCCATGAAGGCATCTCCGCTTCTCTAGACTATTCTTTCGGTCCAGGTAAGATCTCTGTTTACAGGGAAATCTCTGATGGATCCGCAGAAGACGGGGGAGCATACCGGGAACCCATGGGCACCTGGAAGGCTGAACGCAGCGGTGCTGAATTTGCAGTACAACCGCTTCCCTTTCTTAATATTGAAGTAAACGCCATCCTGACGGATCTTGATGCCTTCCATCCTAACCTGGATCTCAATATTTTCCGTTTTGAGCAGCGTGTCCTGGCCGGCAGCGCTGACTGGATGATGAACTCCGGAGCATCTCTTAAACTTGATATCAGCAGTCTTGCAGAACTTTCAGATGATCTCTTCACCGGGAGCCGCCGCTATTTCCATGTCCTTGATGCCGGGCTGACCTACAGGGGGAAGCTGTTTAGGACAGGGAATCACCGTTTGAACATTTCGGCAGGGGTCGCCCACAGAGAACCCCTTGAGACCATTTTCCAGACCGTGGATAACGCCAACTGGTATTTCAGCGACTATATCGCTTACGACCGGGATTATTACAACGATCCGGTCAATTCTTTTACACTGGGTCCGGAATGGACAGTTGCCGGCACTGCTTATACATATTCGGTGCAGTGCTCCTATTCAGAACTCCGGACTGCAGGATACGAAACAACGAACCGTTCAGTGACCCTGGCCCTCAGTGTCAGCAAATCGAACTGAAATGAACATGGAGAACCGATGAATTATAAAGCATTATTCCGGACTGTGACACTTTTAGCGGCAGTGCTCACACTTAGCCGATGCGGAGCTTCGGACAATTCCCCATTTCTGATAATCACGGACAATGAAGGCTATGACAGTCTGAGGGCTGAGCTGGGGAACTACGGGGACCTCCTCACCGGTGAAGGCTACAATGTCAGGTATCTTCATGAGGACTGGACCGGTCCGGATAACCTGAGGGACACTCTGGCTGCAGTTTATTCCGAAAATGGAATCGAAGGCGCTGTATTCATCGGGAATATCCCCATTGCAATGATCCGCGGTGCTCAGCATCTTGCATCCGCATTTAAAATGGACGAGGAGCGCTTTGGCAGTTTTCGGGCATCCGTCCCCAGTGACAGATTCTACGATGATCTGGACCTTAAGTTTGAATTCATAGAAAAAGACAGCCTCCATCCCGGCGTCAGTTATTATGAATTTTCGTCGGACTCTCCTCAGCGCATTGACCGTGATTTCTACACCGCAAGGATCACTCCGGGCACGGATGGAAATTATGAGCAGATCAGGAATTATCTGAGAAAAGTGATCAGTATACGCCGGACGTCATCGGTGATAGATTCGGTTCTCACTTTTTCAGGACACGGCTACAACAGTGAATCGCTTATAGCCTGGGAAGGTCATTCCATGATGGTCAACAGTCAGTTCCCTCAGCTTTTCGATCCCGGCAGCAGACTCGAGAACTACCATTTCACCATGGACAGGGAGATGAAGACGGTTTTGACCGACAGACTTTCCGAAACCTGGGACATTGCCGTTTTTCATGCCCACGGTGCTGATGATGCCCAGTATCTTTTAGGATATCCGGTCGCTGCAAATACTACTGAAAATATAGAATCCGTCAAACTGTATCTCCGGGGTAAACTGAGACAGGCCAAACGCTGGAAACAGGATCCGGAAGAGGCTAAAGCCCGTTTCATGGAATCTCTGGGCGTCCCGGAAAGCTGGTTTGAGGGCACATTCGAAGACACTGTCATTCGCGCCGATTCCCTCATGAATGCAAATCTCGATTTCTATCTCGACGACCTGCATTCCATGACTCTGAATCCCCGGTTTTTCATATTTGATGAATGCTTCAACGGTTCCTTCCATCAGCCGGATTATATAGCCGGTGCTTATCTTTTCGGAGACGGCAGGACCATTACCGCCATGGCGAATTCAGTGAATGTGAAACAGGATATCTGGCCCCAGGAACTCATGGACATGCTGAATTTCGGCTTCACTGTGGGTGAATGGCATAAGAACAACAGCTTTCTGGAAAGTCATCTTCTCGGTGATCCGACCCTGCACTTCACGGCATCAAAAAAACTTCCCCGCTTTATACAAAAATTTCCCGCCTCCTATCTGGACCACCCCGATCCCTCGGTCAGAAGCCTGGCTGTTTATTTTCTCAGAGAGAGGTCCGGAAAAGATGCCGAGGCCGAACTGGTCAGGGTTATTCTCGAGGATACCAATCCTCTTCCTCGTCTACTGGCGGCAAGGTATCTGGCGGAAGATCGTTCACCTGAATTCTACCGCATTCTGCCGAATCTCCTCAATGATCCCTATGAACTCACGCGACGCTTTGCCGCGCACTGGATCGGACGCAGCGGTCTTTCTGAGCTCGCTGGACCACTTGTCAGGACGGCCATCCTGGATCCGGGCAAACGCGTGAGATATGCCGCCGGCGACGGATGCGATTTCATCGGTCATGACCAATCACTGATGGAAGCGCCCGCAGTTTTTGCGAATATGATTCCGAACAGCGTGAATAAAGAACGGGAAAAAACCTTTGTAAAGGGACTTGAACGCAGCAGGGAGACTATGATCAATGAGGTTATCCCGGCACTGACAGAGGACACAATGGCCTACAAACAGACGGTGAATGTGATCCGCCGCCTCAGGAACTACCCCTATACGGAAGCGCTGGATCCGCTGATGAAATTCTGTGCGGACACATCACGGGACGAAACCCAGCGTGTCATTGCCCTGGAAGCCCTTGGCTGGTATCATATGCATTCCCGCTGGCAGGAACTTGCGGATTTCACCGGATCTCTGGCTGACGATACCGTTCAGACCCCTGCAATCAGAGCGGAGGCCGAAAAAACACGCCGCCGGCTCATAATCGGTCCCAATCAGCCTTTGAGTCCGTGATAACCAATTAGCGCCGCATTCATTTAAAAGTAAAAAGATCCCTTCCAACGAGGGGATCTTTTTGGATTGTGTGAGTTTTTTGTGTAGCGGTGTCAACTCTGGTTGACAAACGGGGAATTAGGTCGGCCCCAGGTCGGCCCTAGGGCCGACCTGGGGCCGACCTAAATTAAATTTCCCTTCCCTTTGCACCATATCCTCCCTATATTTAGACCAACTGGTCGAATAATAGGAAAGGCCATGAGCAGGACGGTAAATCCAAAGGAGAGAGAAGCCCAGAAACGGCGTATCCTGGCATCCGCGAAGTCCCTTTTCGCCGTCAGAGGCTACAATGAATGCAGCCTCAAAGATATTGCCGATGCCGCTGAAATGGGCAAAAGTTCACTGTATTATTACTTTCACAGCAAGGAGGAAGTGTACAGGGAAATCATTCTCAACGGTACTGAATTGCATTATAAAAACCTCACCCTCGCTGCCTCCGCCTGCGGTGATTTCGGGCAGATGATCGAAGTTCTCATCATGGGTTTTCTCAACCAGGGCGCAGGGGACATGGACCTCATCAGTCTGCTCTACCCCTCCGGGAGACATGCTCCCGATCTTCTTTCCAGGGACAGGGAAGTGCAGGAGCTTTTCACCGGTTTCCGCTTACCGCTTATGGCCGAACTCCAGCGGGTTTTTCCGGATCACAGCGCCTACACCTGGCAGGACCTGGCCCAACTCATCTGGACCTACCATAGCGGACTTGCCTACAAACTGCTGCGGGGACGCCCGTCTTCGGAACTGGAACGGGAAGCCGCAATGATGATCAACGCACTGAGAACGCTAATTAAGGAACATTTATGAAGAATTTTACTGCTTGGATCCTTCGCTTCAGGATACCGGTGATCGTACTTATTGCCGCCGTCAGTGTATTTTCCGCGGCCCAGCTGAAAAATATGAAAATGGATCCTGACATTACCAATTCCCTTCCGGACAACCTCGATGCCAAACGGCTCTACGACAAAATGGGTGAGATATTCCCCTCCAAGGAATTCATCTTCCTCGGGATCGACAGCCACAGAATCTGGTCCCCGGAAGTCATTGCCTTCACCGACAGTCTCACACGGGCGGTGGAAAATTTTCCCGAGGTATATCAGGCCATTTCTCCTACCAATATCAGTGTGATCAGCGGTACTCCCGAAGGTATGCTGGTCGAGGAAGCCCTTCAGTCCCTGCCGGTAACCGAATCGGAGATCGAAGCCTACAGACAGAGACTGTTCCAGAGCGATCTGGCCCTGGGCAACCTGATCGCCGCTGATCAGAGCGCCTTCGGCATCATGATCTTTCTGGCGGCGGATGCTGATAATACGGAGTTTTCAGAAAAACTCATCGAGTTCACAGACGGATTCAATAGTAATACAGAGAATATTTCACTGTTCATGGCCGGAAAGGGTATTTCCTCCTATTATATCGGCATCGGAATGCAGAAGGACATGGGAACGTTCTTCGGAGGCGGTATTCTGCTGATTTTTTTTCTGCTGATCTTCATATTTCGCAATTTCCGCGGCGTGGCACTGCCGATTCTAGTGGTCATTCTCAGCGTGATCTGGACACTGGGCCTCATGGTATTCCTCGGCTTCCCTCTCTCCCACAGCATCACAATCCTGCCAATCCTCGTCATGGCCATCTCCGTGGCCGACAGCATTCATATCCTGACCCATTACATGCACAATGCCCGCAGCGGCTCCAACCCGCGTGAAACGGTTCTTGCGACCATGGAGGATATGAATTCGCCGGTGATCATGACATCCCTCACCACCATGGCCGGATTCATTTCACTCGGGACGGTCTCCGCCGAATCCATCATGGAACTGGGGCTTTTTTCAGCAGCCGGTGTGTTTTTCGCCCTCATCCTCTCACTCACTCTAGTCCCCGCGCTTCTTTCCATGCTGAAGGTTCCGAAGGTCCGGCGTACTGCCGAAATCAATGAACAAAAAAGCAGCATAAAAGATCCGGCCATCGCCCGGCTTGCATATTATCTGGTAGGTCTTTTTAGCCGCCGCTTTGTTATTTCGGCCCTGGCCCTCGTCCTGGTATCCGCCATCGGTTTCTCACGGCTTAAACACGATTCCTCCTCCATTGAGAATTTTCCCGAAGACCATCCCGTACGCGTCGCCTATAATAAGGTCAACAGTCAGTTTGCAGGATCTACTTCCTTCCAGATCATGTTCGAAGCCGGTGTGGATGATGCAATGAAGGATCCCCGTGTCCTCCGTGACATGGATGAACTCCGGACTTTCATCCTGTCCAGGGAACATGTCGGCGACACCCAGTCCCTGGCGGATTTCATTAAAAAATTCAACAAGGTACTCAACGGTGATGATCCGGCCTGTTTCACCATTCCGCCCGACACCGTGGAGTTTATTTCCTACTGGGACAATGAGGAGGAAGGAACAGTCGAAAAGGTTCCCGGCCGTGAACTGATTGCCCAGTATCTGACCCTCTATGAAATGAGCGGGAAACCGGATGACATGGCAAATCTTGTGGATTACGGCTACCGCAATGCAAAAATGAGTATCTTCCTGAAGGATGACAGAGCATCAGTACTGCGAGGTCTTGACCGTGACATCGAAGAATTTCTCGGGCCGCGTTTTACCGGCCAGACCGTCGCCGTCACCGGCATGGCCAAACTCATTCTCGTCGTCGATGAACTCATCGTAAAAGGTCAGATCTACTCCATCATCACTTCCCTCCTCCTCGTCTGGGCCCTCACCTCCNTCTTCTTCCGCTCACCCATNCTCGGCCTCTTCAATACCCTCCCCCTCTTCCTCGCCCTCGTCCTTAATTTCGTCATCATGGGCCTCTTCCGCATTCCCATCAACCTCGAAACCATGATCACNTCCTCCATCGCCATCGGCGTCGGCGTCGACTATGCCATCCACTTCATCTACCGCTACCGCGCCATGCTGAAAACTTCCGGTGACTATAACCAGGCCTACCGCCTCGCCTTCCGTGACAGCGGCATGGCCATCGTCTTCAATTCCTTCGTCGTCGCCTCAGGCTTCTCCATCATCGCCCTCAGCCAGTTCGTCGCCGTCTCCCTCATGGGCATCCTCATCACCCTCACCATGATTACCACCGCCGTCGGCGCCCTCATCATCCTACCCCTCATCTTCATAAAATTCAAACCCACAGTCTTCCTGAAAAACTGACAGGAGCCCATCATGAAAAAATTAATTAAACACTGTCTCAAAACCCTCTCACCCTCCGCGTTATGCACTTCCCCCACCCTCCCCGTCACGCCGTTCTCCTCAACCTTATCCTCAGCCTCAACCTCAACCTCAGCCTTATCCTTAGCCTCAGCCTTATCCTCAGCCTCAACCTCAACCTCAGCCTTATCCTTAGCCTTAGCCTTCGCCCTAACCTTCTCCTCCCCCCTCCTCGCCGACGAAAAAGCCGACCCCATCATGGACCGCGTCCTCGGCAAAGGCTCCTGGACCTCCATGATCGCCGATGTACAGCTCACACTCACCAACAGCCGCGATGAACAGCGCGTCCGCCAGATCGCCTTCTTCTCCAAAGATGACGACCAGGGCCAAAACCGCCTCCTCATGCGCTTCCAGGCCCCCGCAGATGTCCGTGGCACAGCCTTCCTCACCCTCGAACGCTCCTCCGGCAGCGATGAACGCTATCTCTACCTCCCAGCCATGCGCCGCGTCTCCAGAATCGCCTCCTCCGGCGGCAGCGGCAATTTTATGAGCTCCGACTTCTCCTACTACGACATCGGAGAACCCGCCCGCGAAGACTGGTCCTATACCTACCTGCGCCTCGACAATGTGAACGGCCAGGATGTCCATGTCATCCGCGCCCAGCCAGCAAACAACTCCGTCTTTGAGGATACCGGCTACTCCTCCGTCATCTACTATATCGACACCACCGCCTTCCGTACCCTCCGCTCCGAATACTTCGACAAACACAAGCAAAAGTTCAAGGAACTCTCCGTCCTCGCCTACTACGAAAAAGACGGCCATGAATTCGCCTCCGATATGCTCATGACCGATACCCGCATCGGACATAGCTC
>JGI10211J34971_10002576_pt1 | contig 14725 bp, 7 predicted proteins | sample Etolagsediment_FD_34971 | JGI IMG/M metagenome (IMG submission 34971) | reverse complement strand
GATCTTGGTAAAATTCGTCCATCTTTTGTTGATGATGTTACTGTGACTGTACAGAGAAAATTTAGTGGACAAACTACTTCTGGTATTTTAGATTTAGGTGCACTTCCTTCAGGAGAAACTTTCTCAAGCCAAACTCAGTGGATTGTTGCCACAGATAGCGCATCTTCACATATTATTCTTTCAGGAGCAACTGCTTCTGGTTCTCAGGTAGATATTACAGCAGAAGGTTATTCTGGAGCAACTAATATTGAAGTAATTGCTTACGTTGATAAAACTGCAAGTGCAGTAACAATCCGCCCAAAGACTTTAACCACAGTATCTTCTGAAACAACTACAGTAGAATCTGATGGTGCTGGGTTTAAGTTTGCTAAACTCGCGAATCCAGATATTGTTAGTATTACAAGTGTAGTTGACGCTGCGAGTAAATCTGTATCAAATAGATTTACACTTGATGATGGTCAAAGAGATAACTTCTATTATAATGGTAGACTTGTTCTGAATGGTGGCCAAACTGCGCCAGCTGGTAACTTAACAGTAGCGTATCAACACTATGCACATGGTGCTGGCGACTTCTTTGCTGTTAATTCTTACCCAACCTATAATACCATTCCTAAGTTTAGACAGAGAAACGGTGTTGAAGTTGATCTCCGTGATGTATTAGACTTTAGACCATATAAAGAATCTGATGGATCAAGTTATACAGCATCCAATATTAACGAACTTCCACAGAATACAGATACGATTGCAGCAGACGTAACTTACTATAAAAGACGCAATGATATTCTGACAATTAATGCTGATGGTAACTTAGAATATATTGAAGGCGTACAGGTTCTTGATAATCCTGTTACCCCACAAACTCCTGATGATGCAATGAAGCTGAAAGAGTTTCAGTTGCAACCATATACTGATGATAAAGATGATTTAACTCAGACATTTATTCAGAATCGCAGATTTACAATGCGAGATATTTCTGATATTGTAGAACGTATTGATAATCTGGAAGAAATCACTACACTGAATCTGCTTGAAGCACAGACAGCAGCAATTGAAGTTCTTGATTCTTCAGGTAATAATCGTTTTAAGAATGGATTCTTTGCAGATAACTTCAAGGATCTAGCGTTCTCTAATGTATCTGATGCGAATCAATACACAGCAACGATTGACTTGGATGCACAGAATGTTCTGCCTGATGCAGTATTTAAGAGCATCCCGCTGGCATTTGATTCTGCTAGTGGACAGGCAGGATTTAGTTCTTCTGCGAATGTTAAACTTTCTCAAGACTTTGTAACTCTTGACTATAGCGAAGATTCTTATGTTGTTCAAACTCTCGCTTCTGGTACTGAAAATATTAACCCATTCGAAGTTATTACTTTCGTCGGATCGTTAAAGTTAGAGCCAGAATTTGATGAATGGCAAGAAACTCGTACAATTACCCGAGTGGTTACTAGATCACGTCCATGGGGAAGAGGTGGTATTATTGGATCGACCAGAACAACTACTGCTGGTCCTGTATCAGTTGAACTTCTACCTACAATTCGCTCTAGACTCGTAAGATTTAAAGCAGAAGCGCTCAAGCCTTTAACCAGACATTTCTTATTCTTTGATGGTGAAGCAATCGCTTCCTATGCTAGAGAAGAAACGCTGTTTACACCATTCGCTAGAAGACTGCAAGATCAATATATTAACTCTACTGCAACTAGCCATCCTGGCGGTTCTAGTAATTTGATTAGCGATGCTAATGGTGAAATTATTGGATCATTCTTAGTGCCGAATAACAGTTCTCTGTCATTCGATGCTGGAGAAAGAGAAGTTAAACTCCTTGACATTAGTGCTAATAATGACGCCCTTTCCACCTCTGGTGCATTCGCTTCTTACTTTGCACAGGGATCTAGAAACACTATTGTAAGAACTATTGTTCGAACTCGTCCTAGACCTAGACTTCGGGATCCATTAGCACAATCCTTTACGATTCAGAATACTCAAGGCGCTTTCCTGACTAGTATCGATGTTTACTTTAATACTGCTCCTGCTGCAGGAACTGCAGATGCTAACATTCCGGTCAGAATGGAACTTCGCCCACTTAGAAATGGCGTTCCAAGTCAGACAGAGATCGTTCCTGGTTCTGAAGTAATTGTTTCGGCTGCAACTATTCGAAGCAATATCCCTTCAGATTTGGATGATCTGGCAACAATTCAAGCAACTCCAACTAAGTTTACCTTTGATGCTCCGGTCTATATTCCTGGTAATACGCCGCATGCATTTATTCTGATGGCGGATACTGTAGATTATAATGTATATGTTGCGAAAGCAGGTGACTTTATTATCGGAACAACTGATCAAAGAATTCGTAAGCAGCCAAGTCTTGGTTCACTGTTTATGTCTCAGAACTCTATTACTTGGACTCCTGATCAAACTAGAGATATGATGTTCCAGATTCATAGAGCATCTTTCGTATCTTCTGGTACAGCAATCCTACAGAATATTGATGCTCCACATTCGGTAATGGATACTGATCCGTTCTTAACTGATAGCGGTTCTAGCACTGTTACAGTTAATTATAGGGGACATGGACTTGGTGTAAATGATAAGTTTACAATCTTTGGCATTGATTCTACGGGCGACTTTGGCGGTATTAAAGGCACATCTTTACAAGGTGAAAGAACAGTAACTGCAATTGATGGTACAGGATTTAGATTTACTGCAGATAGTTCTGCAACATCTAGTATCCCAGCTGGTGGATCTGGTCTGTCATTTACTGACAATATTCAGATCGATAATATGTTACCTCAGATTGATACGTTTATCCCTGCTGCTTCGGCATCCCTGACATTCTCAGGCACATTCGCTAAAGGGCGTTCTATCGTACCTCAGAGTGGACAAGGGGCGAATGCTCAAAATACTTTTGCAATCGGTAGCGCAATTAGTTTTAATCCAGAACAGGTTATCACGTTTGATCATCCACAGGTAGTTGCTCACAGAGACCTTGAAGACTCCTCTGGTGTCCTTCTCGCTGCCGGCACACCAAGACGTTCTGTACAAATTACAGCATCTCTTGCTACGAATAGTAACTTCGTATCGCCTGTAATTAATATGTCTAGAGCATCTTTGGGTGCAGCAAATAACCTGATTGATAATCAAGATTCTGCTGCTACGAATAATCCTTTGAACCTGCCTCTGACATATGTAGCAGAAACTGACCCAGCAAATGGTTCGCATCTGTCTAAGCACATTACAGTTCCAATCAATCTTGAACAACCAGCAGTTGGATTAAAAGTTCTGATTGGTGCAAACAGACCAAACCTTGCTAACTTTGATCTTTATTATAGAACAATCCCTGCTGGTGCTGATACAAACATCGAAGATATTTCCTACAGTTTGGCAGCACAAGATACGATTGTTCAAACAGATGAGAATCCAGATATCTTTAGAGAATACGAGTACACCATTGGTGGACTTGGCGGTACATTAACTCCATTCACTACCTTCCAACTCAAAATTGTAATGAGAAGTTCGAATAGTTCTAAGATTCCGACCTTTAGAGACTTGAGAGCAATCGCACTGGGAACATAATAGATGAAGTATGTTCCCGTTGAGAACTCTCCTAATTTAGTTCGAGATAAGTCCACTGGCGCTATTATAAATACAGATAAAAGTGGACTAGAACTAGCAAAAGCAAGAAAAGTTGCTAGAGTAAAAGAACAGAATGAATTAAATGAATTAAAGAGTGAAGTGAAGGAGCTGAAGGAATTAATCCTGCAACTCTCTAAGTCTATAGATTATAAATAATGTTATACACTTAATATAGAAAGAGTTGCTGAAGAAATGGCTGAATATGCGGTACTCACTGCTGATCAAGGTACAGATACTATCTTTAGAATTGAGTTAGTTGATAGTGACAGGTCTGCTAAAGATCTGACAAACTTCACTGCCTCTGCAAAATTCAAGAAGACCTATGCCTCTGCCGATTCTAACTCTTTTACTACAGAAATTCCCACACCAAAAACACAAGGTTTTGTTGATCTGACACTCAACGGATCTATCACGAATGCAATTAAAGCAGGTAGATATGTCTATGATGTTGAGATTCAGAATGGAGCGACTACTGAGAGAGTCCTTGAAGGTATACTTGAGATCAGTCCTTGCGTCACCAAATCAGATACAGCTTAAAGGGTAAGAGATGGCAAGAAGGATAACAGTTAAAAGAGTACTCTCTGGTATACCCAATATATCAACATTGACGACCTTAACGGACATCAATGACTCTGACCTTAGTAGCACCAATGCATATTTGAAGTATGACTCAGACTCTGGGAAGTTTATCTTTGCTTCTCTTTCTTCAATTATTTCTGGTGTAAGCACGGTAAACTCTTTAAATGGTGATGTTACAATTGCTGGTGCAGGTAGTGTATCTGTAGGGACAGCAGGTTCTACTATAACGATCACAGGCACAGATACTGGCGTAGATTCTACTGCTGTCAATACTCTGATTGCTGCAACTGATCTTGGTGATTTAAATAACGTAGCAACAACTTCTCCTTCTACTGGACAAGTACTGAAGTGGAATGGTTCACAATGGGCTCCTGGTACAGATAATACTGGAGCAGGTGGTGCTGGCGGTATTGATTCTGCAGCAGTTACTGCTTTAGTAGATTCCGCTTATGTGCAAGCAAGAGTAACACTTGATGGTGTAGGCATTGACTCTGCGGCGGCTACTACAATTGCTAACACAAGAATTACTAGCACAGTAAATAAATCTTTTGTTGATAATCTTGGTGTAGATGCGGCAACTCTTGGCGGTAATGATTCAAGTTATTACACCAATGCTTCTAATATTTCTACAGGTACATTAAGCGCTGATAGATTACCAACTATTACCTTGGGTGTCAATACAACTGGTAACTATGTTTCTGATGTATCTGGTACAACGAATGAAATTGAAGTCAGTGCTTCTACAGGTTCAGTAACAATTGGTTTACCATCTAACGTAACAATCGACAGCAATCTAACTGTTGGTGGATACATTGGCGGTCCAGCAGTCTTTACGATTGATCCTGCTGCTATCGGAGATAGTACAGGTAAAGTTGTAATTCTTGGTGACTTACAAGTTGATGGTGTTCAAACAACAATTAACTCCACTACTGTAAGTATCTCTGATAAGAATATTGTATTAGCAGACTCTGCGGCAGATGCTTCTCAAGCAGATGGCGCTGGTATCACAGTAAATGGTGCTAATGCTACTGTACAGTATGCATCAACTGGTGATAAATGGGTATTTAACAAAGCACCTTATTATAACACGAATAGAATCTTAACAACTGCTGATACCTTACATGATTCTAATTTAGTACAAGGTCAGATTGATTCCTCTTTAGGTGTTTTAGATACTCATGATAGTGCGGCAGTTCTTGGTCAGATTAATGCAACTGTAGATGCTACATTTGTTCGTCCTCTGGCTCGTGCTGCACTCGTTGCAGGCAATAACATTACCTATGACTCGTCAACTGGCGTGATTGCAAGTACAGCAGCTGGAGGTACTGATTCTGCTACTGTAGTTTCGATTGCAGATTCTAGAATTGGTGTCGCTAGTATTGGCGATCTTTCAGATGTTGATCTTACAGGTATTGCCACCGATAGAGTCCTTAAATGGGATGGATCCAAATTTATCGTAGCACTGGATGTTACAGGATCTGGTGGTGCTGGTATTGCCCTTACTGATCTCGCCGCCGCTAATACTCCAGGTAAATTTGGTTCTCTTTCTTATAACAGCGGAGCTGGTGTATTCACCTATACTGGTCCAGATTCGAATGACGTCAAGACGGTTACTGGTATTCCTTACGGTAACTTAACAGGAACGCCAACTGTTCTCGATTCTGCTGCTATAGCGCCTATTGTAGACTCTGGTATCACTAACAATATCTTAGGAACTACTAATCAGGTTACAGTTACAACTGGAAGCAAAACCGCAACAATCGGTCTTCCTACAAACGTAACAGTTGATAGTAACTTAACAGTTGGTGGATATATTGCTGGTCCTGCTGTATTTACAATTGATCCAGCAGCCATTGGAGATAGCACTGGTAAAGTAGTTATTCTTGGTGACCTTCAAGTAGACGGTCTGACTACTACTATCAACTCTACAACAGTTTCGATTAGCGATAAAAATATTGTTCTTGCTGATTCTGCTGCCGATTCGAGTCAAGCAAATGGCGCAGGTATTACTGTTAATGGCGCTAATGCAAAGCTTACATATACCTCTGCAGATGACAGATGGACATTTAATAAAGCACCATACTATAACACCAATCGTCTTTTAACTGCAGCAGATGATTTACATGATTCTGCATTAGTACAAGGGCAGATCGATTCTAACTTTACAAATGATACTACATTCGTAAGAGTTGCTGGTGATGATGTTAGTGGACCAATTACATTCCTTGATAACGTAGAGGCGAGATTTGGTGCAGGTGGTACTGATCCATATGACTTTAGAGTTTATTCTACTGGATCGTCAAACCGCATTCAAGCAGGTGAGACTGACACACTCACCGTTGCGGCAGGTACAGTATTCTTTGCAAATAAAGCTTTTGAATCAACATTAACCATCAATTCTACATCTAGCACTGATCTTTACTACAATAAAGTGAAAGTTGCTGAGACTACCTCTACTGGCATGTCGATGAACAGATTGGCAGCAGACTCTAGTGTAACTGTTGGCGGTAATGCAGTTCTTACAACAGCAAGCACTATTGATGCAGATACCTTAGACACCCTTCAGGCTACATCTTTCTTACGGTCTGATCAATCTGATAGTATGGCAGGAAGCCTTACGATTGACAGCGACTTAACTGTTCTTGGTGATGCTACAATCAGCGGTTCTCTTACGGTTTCAAATAACAGCCAAGTAAGATTCACTGACAATGTTATTACATTTAATTATGGATTTGCTGGTTCGCCTAGTGATAGTGTTGGATTTGAAGTAATAAGGGGTTCACAGCCAACTGTAAGCTTTATTTGGAATGAAACTGACGATCAGTGGGACTTTGGTACGGAAGACGTTAACACCACTGGTAAGATGCTATTCAGTAACGAGTATGCTGATCTTGCAGCTCTGTATGCAGTTGATGCTCAGACATATCGTGGTATGGTTGCTCACGTAGCATCTACTGGTAAAGAATATATTGCAAATGGCGATAGTGCTAATGATTGGCATGCTCTTCTCGATGAAGTTAGCTCTACCACAGACGATCTCTCTGAAGGTAGCACGAATCTTTACTATACTCAATCTAAAGTAGATTCTGATATTGGTGTTATTGTCAATGCCGCATATGTAAACGCATTAAATGTAAATGCTGATACAGTTGATAGCTTACAAGCTAGTCAGTTCTTACGCAGCGATTCAGATGACACTATGTCTGCTAATCTGACTGTAACAGGAACCATTACTACTGGAACTGGTTCTAATACAACTATTGTAGATGCAACTGACACCAATCAATATTCCATCAAACATACTTTAGTTGGAGTTTCAGTTACTACTGGTAATCCTACACAGATTAGTACGTTTGCACATAACAGCGCTGCTGCAGCAGTCGAGTATGTAATGCAATTACAAGAAGCGACTACCAACAAAACTCAGGTTACTAAAGTCCTGGCAACTTATGATGGTTCTGAAGTTGCATTCACTGAATATGGTGTAGTTCATACTGGAGACAGCGATTTAGGTACATTTGCAGTTGTTGATGATGGAACGAATATTGATCTTAACTTTACCCGTCGAGGATCTAACAACGTAACAGTAAAGATTGCCAAGACGGTTATTATATAAATAGAATTAAAATATAACGCCAGACGGGGAAAGTGAACCATGGCTAAAGACGATTTTAAAGTCAAAAAAGGTCTAGTAGTAGGCAAAGGTATTGTTGCAGACTCTGATGTAAGAGCTAATGCATTCATCGGTGATGGTTCGCAACTTACGAATCTTGACTACAATGACATTACTAGCAACCTTCCCAATATTCTAGACTCTGGCAATGTCAGCGCTCTTATTGATAGCGCAGACACTCACGACTCTGCTGCTGTTCTGGGTCAAATTACTTCTACTGTAGATAGTGACTATATTGAACTGCGCAGACCAGCCGAAACAATCTTTAATGTTGTTAATAATGGGTCTGCCGCATATCAATACTCTGGTGATGGTTTCCCGGTTCAGTCTGGAAATAATCCTGATATTTACCTTACACGGGGTAAAACATACAAGTTTGATGTAAATGCTTCTGGTCATCCATTCTGGATTCAAACATCTAGTGGAGCATACAATTCTGGAAATGTTCTAAGTGATTCTGATGGTGTTACAAATAACGGACAACAAAGTGGGAATGTATTCTATACTGTACCTATGACAGCACCTACACAACTTTACTATGTCTGTCAGTATCACTCTGCTATGAATGGTAACATCTACATTGATAAGGTTGTAGGTGTAGATTCTGCTGCTGTAAGTGCTTTAATCGATTCTGCTGATACTCATGACTCTGCCGCTGTTCTTGGTCAGATTAATACTACAGTAACAACAAATTATATTAACTCTTTATCTGGCACATTAGATGCTGATACACTTGGCGGTAATGATTCTAACTATTTTACTAATGCTGGCAACTTAACTGGTACTCTAGACTCTGGTCGTATTCCGACACTTGTTCTTGGTACAGATACAAACGGCAACTATATTCAGTCCACAACTGCTGGTCTTGGTATTAAATCACTTTCTGCTGCTGGTGAAGGTGTAGATCAAACAATTGCTGTAGACTCTGGATTCGTTACTGGATTATTTACAGGTGGTGATGGTATCAGCTATAGTGGTGGTACGATTGCTCTTGATCCTACTGATAGTGCAACATTTGCAAATGTAACAGCTACAAACGAAATTAGAATTAAAGACTCTGCGAATGGTAGTGAAGTATCTCATCTTTCTGGCGATCCAAACTTAGGATTAGTTATTCATTCGCATGCTCATGCTACTGATGGTGGCATTCGTTTCGTGATTCACGATACAGCAGATTCTGATTTCTTAGTTATCAATAGAACTAATGGCATCTCTTTTGAAAGTAGAAGAGCTAGGAATCTTGCGGATCCAGTTACAGATCAAGATGCAGCAACTAAAGCATATGTGGATGCTGTAGCAGAAGGTTTGCATGTTCATGAAGCAACAAGAGTAGCCACTACACAAACACTTATCAGTGATGCTAATATTACTGCCGTTACATATGATAGTGGTGCTTCTGGTGTAGGTGCATTCCTCGCTATTACAGGTTCTCTTGACTCTATTGATGGTATAACACTCGTTACCAATGATAGAATCTTGGTGAAAGACGAAACTAATCAGGCAAATAACGGTATTTACGTTTGGGATTCTGCTACTCGTATTACAAGAGCGACAGACTTTGATACGGCTGCAGAGATTGCTGGTGGTGACTTTGTATTCACCACAGAAGGTACAACTAATGCCTCTGCTGGCTTTGTACAGACCCAACCACATACACAAGCTCCTGGTGACAGTGCAATCGTATTCCAACAGTTCTCTGGTGCTGGTCAAATTACTGCTGGTGACGGTCTCGCCAAGGCTGGTAATACATTAAGTGCTGATTTAAAGTTAAACGGTGGACTTGAGATATCTTCTTCTCAGATCCAAGTAAAGGTAGATGGAACCACCATAACTAGAACTGGCGCTGGTAATCTTCAAGTAGACACTATTGATCTGGATCAAATGTCTCTTGGTACAGGTACAGGTGAAGTTAGTATACAGAATATTATTGGTCAAACTAACGAAACCACTAATGCATTAACAGAAGGCACGACTAATCTTTACTACACTACTGCTAGAAGTGATTCTGATACTAGAGCATTAGTAGATTCTGACTATGTTCGTTTACGTGCTGACTCTGATTATGTAAAATCAATTGCAGACTCTGATTATATCAAGACGGTTACAAGTTTCCCGAGCACTAATCTCAATAATAGTTCGGTAACTGTTACTGCTGGCAAAGGTCTGTTAAATGGTGGGTCTGTATCCCTTGGCGGCACTATCACAATTAATCTTGACTCTGCCAATATTCAAAGCTTTACACTTGATTCTGGTGAAGTTACGAATATGATTGACTCTGCTTACATTAAACCACTGGCAAGAGCAGCAATTGTAGCAGGAACAAATATTACCTATGACTCTGCTACTGGTGTAATTTCTGGTGCTGCTTCACTAACTGTTAAAGATGAGGGTTCTGCTCTTACAACTTCAGCAACCGCTCTTAATTTTGTCGGACCTGGAGTAACAGCTTCTGGTAGTGGCGCAGAAAAAACAATTACTATTGAGGGTTCTGCTCCTTCCTTTGCCGTTGCGCTGAATCTTTTGGATTCGACTGGTAGAGCAGGAACTGATATTACATCTGCACTTGGTGTTGGTGATCCAGTATTCTATGACTCTGATGCTGGTTACTGGACTGGCGCTAAGGCAGACTCTGCTTCAACAGCATCTCACGTCATTGTAGAATATAGCACTAGTAACAGCAACTTTAAGATTGCTCAGACTGGTGTGTTTACACTTGACTCTAACTCTGGTTCGCCGACGTTCTTAGATAACTCTTATTACTATATTAGCGATTCTTCTGGCGTACCTACTCCTACACAACCTACAACTGGTATCTTCCAAGCACTTTACTATGCGCTTGATTCTGATACGATTGATATTAACTTAGGTGATCCAGTAGAGATTGGCGTAGGAACAACAGATGTTGAGCAGTTTCCTGCTGTAAGTCAGGGTGCTACTGTATTAACACTTACTCAAGCAATTAATACTGCCAGAACTGATGTATTCAAGAATGGTGTATTACTGAGAGAAGGGGCATCGCAAGACTATGCGATCAACTCGCCTACTCAAATTACTATGGTGGATGCACTTGATGACTCGGATCTAATTAGTGTTAGAAGTACAGTACTTGGAACGACTCTGAATACAGCGACTACTGTTATCTCTGGAACTACAGCTAGTGCACCAAATCCTTCTGTTACAGGCGATGCTAATACTGGCCTGTTCTCTGCTGCTGCAGATACTGTCAGTATCGCCACTGGTGGTAGTGAAAGATTAAAAGTTACTAATAGCGGAATTGAAACCACTTCTGGTATTAGTGGCGATCTTACATTAAATAGCGGTGTTGGTATTCCGAATAATAAAGGCTTTGGTACGATTGGTGCTAGTGATATTAGATTTAATATTGATTCTGGTAACACTGGTACTGTGACGTTTAACTCTAATCAAAACTTAGTTGTTGGAACAACTGGTAACGCTGCATTAACACCGTATATTGGCACTTCATTTACTATTCTTGCGTTTAATAACGATGCAAATAGCGATAGAACTTTGACTGTACAAGCAGATACTGGTGATACACTACACTTTAGTTCGACTAACGTAGTTACCGTATCTTCTCAAAAAATGGCTATTATTAGTGGTATGGTGTTCGATGCGAATGACTTGGTTCTTTCCTCTGTATCTCTTGACTCTAGCTTAACATTCTAAGGATAAACAATGGCGAATCCATCTACTAGACAAGGTTTAATTGACTACTGCTTGAGAAAGCTAGGTGCACCTGTCATTGAGATCAATGTTGACGAAGAGCAATTAGAAGATAGAGTTGATGAAGCATTACAGTTCTACCGTGAATACAATTCTGATGCTTTGGTTAAAACATATCTAAAGCATCAGGTTACTTCTGATGATGTAACCAACAAGTATATCTCAGTTAATGATAATATCTTGTTTGTACAAAGAATTTTTCCTATTAGCACTGATCGTTCTTCTTCTGGCTTCTTTGACCTAAAGTACCAGATCTCTCTGAATGATATGTACGATTTAAACACATATGTTGGCGATCTGGCGTACTATGAGCAGATGCAACAGTATGTGTCTCTGATTGATATGAAGCTAACTGGCGCACCTTTGATTACATTCTCTAGAAATCAGAATCGTATTTACATTCACGGCGAATTTGAGAATGAAACAATCAAAGCAAACGACTTTATTGTTTTTGAGACTTATCAGCAAATTGATCCTAATACGCACACTGATATATACAATGATATTTCACTAAAAGAATATCTGACACAGCTGATTAAACAGCAGTGGGGTGCTAATCTGATTAAGTTTGAAGGTATGCAACTTCCTGGTGGTGTACAGCTAAACGGCAGACAGTTATATGACGATGCAACACAAGAGCTGGAGAGATTAAGAGAACAAATGAGATTGACCCATGAACTTCCTGTTGACTTTATGATGGGATAACCTGACTATGGCCTTATTCTTTAACGCACCTTTATCTTTTATTGCACGTGCAGTAGATGCAGCAGCTTTCGTTTTCCGAGGAATCGTCCAAGGAACCGTTTCGGGATATACTTCGGGTGGATTAGGTGCGGGTACTGAAAACACTATTGATAAGTTTCCTTTTGCATCAGACGGTAATGCTACTGATGTTGGTGATTTAACTGTTATTAAATTTAATGTTGCAGGACAATCATCAAATGCATCAGGTTATGCATCAGGCGGTCTAAGCCCTGCCCAGTCGCCGCCTACTACATTAAACACAATAGACAAATTCCCTTTTGCATCAGACGGTAATGCTACTGATGTTGGCGATCTAACTGTTGCTAGATATGCTGTATCAGGTCAATCATCTACTACATCAGGTTATACATCAGGCGGATATGGACCGGTCCACTCGGACGTAATTGACAAGTTTCCCTTTTCATCTGATGCTAATGCTACTGATGTAGGTGATCTAATTGCTGCTGGAAATGCTACAGCAGGTCAATCATCTTCAGAATCAGGATATACTTCTGGAGGCTCCCCAGTCCCGACGATTGGAAACATAATACAGAAATTTCCTTTTGCATCAGATGGTAATGCTACTGATGTTGGCGATCTAATTGTTGCTAGATTTTTTCCAGCAGGACAATCATCTACTGATAATGGTTATTCATCAGGCGGTCTAAACCCTGCCCAGTCACCTGCTATATTAAACATAATCGATAAATTCCCCTTTTCGTCTGATGCTAATGCAACTGATGTAGGAGATTTAACAGTTGCTAGATTTGGACCAGCAGGTCAATCATCTACTGATAATGGATATTCATCAGGCGGCGGCAATCCAACCAGTTCGCCAACAGATTCTAACGCAATAGATAAGTTTCCTTTTGCATCTGATGCTAATGCAACAGACGTAGGGGATCTAACACTTGAAAGAGGTCGTTCAGCAGGACAACAGGTATAAAAAAGATAAGTAGCTAAAAATACTTTATAATTTAAAGGTGTGAAAATGAACTCTATCGAATTTTTTGATGCGAATAATTATGTAGTTATGTCTGGTGTTCTTAGTGAACAACAATGTGAACAACTAACTAATCATATGTTCGATCTTTATGATCAAGGGAAACTAATTAAGGATCCTCAGTGCCCTCTCTCCGATTCAGTTTATGGTGATCCTATCTTTGACAATCTCTTGGATAAGTTATCTGGACCTATTGGAGAAAGAGTTGGTAAAACTTTACTACCAACATATACATATTCTAGAATCTACAGACCCGGTGAGATTCTTAAGAGGCACAAGGATAGACCAGCCTGTGAAATCTCTGCTACCCTTACTCTAGGATATAAGGCTAATTCTGTTTGGCCTATTATGTTTGATGATGAAAAAGAAATCTGTTGCGAGTTAGAAGTAGGAGAGATGGCTGTTTATAAAGGATGCGATATTACTCATTGGAGAGCACCATTTAAAGGTGAATGGCATGTTCAGGTATTTCTTCACTATGTGGATGCTAATGGTCCTCATGCCGATCAGGCTAAAGACGGTAGGCAATCTTTAGGAATACATAAACCGATGCTTACTTCAAAGCCGATATCGAGTCCAGTAAAGGCTGCAGAAAAACAAGTAGGCAAATATGAGGCTGTTGTTCTTCCAAGTAAAGACGATTATTTACCAGGATACTTTCCTATAAACTCTGAAACTAATTCATCTCTGATGTTTACAAAACAAGAGTGTGAAAAGATTATTAGTTTGGCATCTGATCAATATTCGTCTACAGCTTCAGTTGGTAGTGATGTTAACAGTAGGATTGCTAAACAAATCAGATCAGCCGACATTTATGACATTAAGCCCACTACAGAAAATAAATGGATTTTCGAAAAGGTAATTAAATCAGTAGACTTTGCTAATAAAGAGTTATATGACTTTGAAATAAATTCAATCAATGGTCCTCTTCAGCTGATCCATTACAGATCAGATACTAAAGTCAAAGGTCATTATGATTGGCATGTAGATGCAGGAAATGGTCATGCAGCTACTCGAAAGATTTCTTTCACCGCACAGCTATCAGATCCAAACTCATATAGGGGATGTGATCTAATGGTTAACGATCATTGTAATGAAATCCAGGCAGTAAGAGAGCAAGGATCAATTTCATTGTTTCCGAGCTATATGCCTCATGTAGTAACACCGATTAAATCAGGTGAAAGATTTGCCCTAGTAATTTGGATCCATGGATCACGGAGATTTAGATAAAATATATGAAATTTTATTATTTTGATAAAATTCCAATTTCAGAAGTTAGGCCGGGAAGTCTACCTATGTCCGACCCAAGACTAAAAGACCCCAATTGGTTTAAACCAAAGTTTAAAGAT
>JGI10211J34971_10002575_pt1 | contig 14725 bp, 9 predicted proteins | sample Etolagsediment_FD_34971 | JGI IMG/M metagenome (IMG submission 34971) | reverse complement strand
GCATGTGGCGATCTGTTGGAAAAGGAGGGGAATAGCTCTTTTCTCAAAAGCAAAGTTGGTTCACGCACGATTCGCGAGGTGTTACTTTCCATCGGTCGCTCTATGATTCAGGGAACTCCCAATGGCGTTGGTATGGACCCAGAATCAGGCCTCATCTTCAGCCCTGCGCATTTTACGTGGATGGACACCAATTTTCCAACCGGAACACCCCGGGAAGGTTACCCAATCGAAATTCAGGCCCTCTGGTATCGTGCATTGGGAATCCTGTTTGAAATGGAAAATGATCACGAGTGGCAGGTTTTGGCTGAAAGGGTTCGCACCTCTATTTTGGAACTTTTTGGGCTGGACGCAGGCTATCTGTCGGATTGTCTTCACGCAGCACCGGGCCAGTCCGCAAAGGAAGCAACCCCCGACGATGCCCTTAGACCGAATCAACTTCTGGCCATTACGTTGGGCGCCGTTCGCGATGGGGAGATTTGTCGGAAAATTTTGAAAGCCTGTGAAGAACTTATTGTTCCGGGTGCTATCAGGAGCCTCGCCGACCGTTCGGTAAAATACCCGAACCCCGTTGTTCACGGCGGGAAACTCCTCAATGACCCGAACCGCCCTTATTGGGGAACCTACACGGGCGATGAGGATACGCGCCGTAAGCCGGCATATCATAATGGAACGGCCTGGACCTGGCCATTTCCATCCTTTTGTGAGGCATGGGTCCAGACCTATGGCGACGGGTCACGGGAAATGGCCCTGTCGTGGCTTTCCAGCAGTACGGAGCTGATTAACAACGGTTGTCTGGGCCAGGTTCCCGAAATTGTGGATGGGGATTTTCCCCATACCCAACGGGGGTGCGATGCNCAGGCATGGGGTGTGAGCGAGTTATTGCGCGTGTGGTTAAAACTCGGGGGTTAGGCGCTTGTATTGTGGGGTCGTCGCCGCCATAATTCAGTAAGCATCTATCCCAAATCCTTGGTGATCGAAAAGTGGGGACAGTGTCCCCGCAGTTGCAACCGCCAGGTGACATATTGCTGCAACACCTTAGCGTTATCCTGCGAGAACAAGGGATGGTAGTACATAGATGATAGAAAAGGATTTTGATATTCCGTTTATTGCGGACTTGGCGCTTCGGGAAAAGCAAATTCAGCAGAACTACCGCCCAGTCATCGCCGTGCATAAATGGTTTGCGAGGCGACCGGGCACTCTGTTTCGCGGCTTGCTTCTGGCTGAGTTTTCAGAAATGCCGTTGCGGGATGTGTTTTACAACTCAAACGACCTTTCGGGTCTCCATGTGGCCGACCCATTCATGGGTGGGGGTACTCCGATCATAGAGGCGAACCGTGTTGGATGTGATGTTACGGCCTTTGATATCAACCCCATGTCTTATTGGATCGTCAAGCAAGAAATCGAACATCTAAATCTTGACGCTTATACACAGGTTGCGGAGTCCCTTCGCACGACAATAGAAGAGGAGATTGGACAATTTTATCGAACACGATGTACGCTCTGCGGATCGAACGATGCCCATGTCAAATATTTCCTTTGGGTGAAAGTAACCGCATGTCATCAATGCGGAAAAGATATGGACCTGTTTCCCGGATATCTTCTTTCCGCGGATTCCAGACATCCCAAAAACGTTTTTATTTGTCCCGGTTGTGGTGAATTAACCGAAACAGGCGATCGGAAAGCACCAGGCTTCTGTGATCATTGTGCCACGGAACTACCGTTGAAAGGGCCTGCTAAGCGAAGCCGCTGCAGATGTTCGGCGTGCGGTGCTGAAAACCGTTACCCTGATGCCGGTCTTGGCGCACCGCGACATCGTCTCTTTGCAATGGAATACCACTGTTTGAGATGCAAGCCATCCCATACAGGCAGATTCTTTAAAAAATCTGATGATCACGATTTGGAGAATATCGATGAGATTGAGAGGCACTGGTCAAAGATGCGTCCGAAGTTTGTTCCCGACGATGAGATTCCAAGCGGTGATGAAACGGATCGCCTGCACCGCTGGGGATACACGCGCTACAAGGAAATGTTCAATAACCGTCAGCTTCTCGGATTGGAACTTTCTGCTCGCATGATCGCAAAAATACCCGATGAGCGCATACGCAATGCGCTGGCAACGAACCTTTCCGACTTGCTCCGCTACCAGAACATGCTTTGCCGCTATGACTCGAGGGCATTAAAGTCATTAGACATTTTTTCCGTTCACGGCTTTCCGGTAGGATTAATTCAATGCGAGTCCAACTTTATCGGGATAATGGATCCGGGTCGAAACCTATGCGTGGGCAGCGGCGGATGGGCCAATATTATCGAGAAATTCAAAAAAGCGAAATCCTATTGTGATCATCCTTTTGAAGTCAGGTTTCAGGGTCGCTCGAAGAAAATCGTTCCAGTCAACGGAGAATGGATCGGCGACCATTTGAACGGTGATAAATCCACTGCTGCACGAGTTGTCGATATCTCATGCCAAGATGCTGCGTCCTGCAGACTGCCGGATGCTTCATTGGATGCCGTTTTTACCGATCCTCCCTATTTTGGTAATGTCCAATACGCGGAGCTTATGGATTTCTGTTATGTTTGGCTCAAAAAGCTTGTGGGTCAAAATGCCAGCGCATTCAAAGCCGATTCTACCCGTACACCCGATGAATTGACTGGAAATGTTAACATGGGGCGCGGGATCGATCATTTCACAAAGGGCCTTTCTTCCGTTTTTCAGCGTATGGCCAAAGCATTAAAGCCCGGATCCCCTCTGGCATTCACCTACCACCACAACAATATGGAAGCGTATTTTCCCATAGCGGTTGCCATTCTTGATGCAGGATTGACCTGTTCCGCGTCGTTTCCCTGCCCGGCGGAAATGGGCGCATCAATCCACATAAACGGAACGGGCTCATCAGTTATTGATACCGTGTTTATCTGCCGGAAAACCGGTGTTATGCAACTGAAGTGGTTGGCGAATTCACCGGATGAAATCGCTCGGATCGTTAACGAAGACTTGGATCAGCTCAGGGCTGGTAATGTTGAACCGACGTCCGGGGACACCAGGTGCATCATCTATGGGCATTTGATCCGATTAGCAATCTGGTCTTTGCGCTTTGAATGGGGAAAAACCGAACCGGTAGCAACGCGCATCGGAAAAGTGGCTGGTTGGCTTAAACGCTTCGGTGGATGGGCCGAAGTTGAAAAGTGCATGGCGTGCGATGGGGCGGCGATAACGAATGATATGCCTTTGTTCGCCGTACACGAAAACGCTGCGGAATATGGAGCTGAATATGCCGGTATTTCCTTTTGAAGTTTCCCTTGATGCCATCCTTCAGAATCCTGAAAGCTATGTTGATGCGGTCTTCTCATGCCTGGAGTCGGAATTCCTTGTCTTACCAAAGGGTGCTGGCTTCGTCGAATATCCGATCTTTGAGCGTGGGTATGAAGCGTTGAAAATTGCAACCGTGGGCTTTTCACAACTTGACCTGGATAAGGTCTTTCCCGTTACCGTCTCTGAGCCGATTGCAATTGTGGTTTTGCGCTCGATGCTGGGCTTCACGCCACCGGAATGGGGTTACGTCACAACGCAGAAAACCGGTGTACCGGTTACCCAAGGGTTTGTGCGCTCGCTGGACAGAAAAGTGCGAATGACTCCGGAAAAGGGACTTAACACCAATGGTGTCACCAAAGAGCGGCTTAAAGCGATGGTCCAAACTGCTTGTCAATTACTATCGGCTGGAGCCCCCGATGTGGACATTGACCAATTGCATCGCTTTGACAAAGCTGATACGAAGCATGGTACCGAAAGCATCCGGAGCCTTTCTGTTATAGGCCTTCCCTACGCCATGCTGCTGTACGAACGCTTCCTCGGAAGGCCGTTCGCCGGACATAGAGATTCCGTAAGCGAAATTATTGGCGACAGCTTGGAATCCGCAATAGAAGATGTTCTTTCAAGCGCTGGGGTAAGTTTCCGAAAAACAAAACGAGCGGAACGAATCGAAGGTTTTGATCAGGCGCCGGATTTCATTATCCCCAGCGAATTCAACCCACAAGTTATTATCGAGGCGAAAATCACCGAGGATGACGGGACGGCACGCGACAAAGTGACACGAATTCAGCATCTCGGCGAATTGAGCTTTGCCGGTCGAACCGGGGATAACCCTAAATATGAGGTCATCGCCTGCATTGGGGGTCGAGGTTTCGGTGTTCGCCGGGAAGACATGAAGAAGATGATCCTTGCGACCAGGGGTAAGGTGTTTACAGCTAACACATTGAACCGACTTGTTGATTGTACCCGGATTGGTGAATTTAGGAGTCGATAAGGGCCTTCCTTTACATGTCTAATATATATGCTATTATTTAATGAGGTAAAATAAAAATGAACTATTTTCAAACCTTTCAGGTGTTGCCCAATATACCCGAGCCCCTTTCCTTTCTGGAGGTATTGTCACAAAATTACTGGTGGAGCTGGGAACTGGATGCAAAAGAGCTGTTTCGCCGCATCGATTCAGAACTTTGGAAAAAATCAGAGCGAAACCCGGTTTTGCTGCTGGCCAATGTTTCTCAGAAGCGACTCGAGGAACTGTCAACGGATCCAGGCTTTCTGGACCACCAGTCCCGTGTAAAAGAGCTTTTTGAGGCAAGAATAAACACGCCGTTTTCGAATGTTTATCAAGAGACATACGACCGGGAAGGGGCCATTGCTTATTTTTCCATGGAGTTCGGGATTCACGAAAGCCTTCCCATCTTTGCAGGGGGATTGGGGATTCTGGCGGGTGATCATCTCAAGGCGTCTTCCGCTCTGGGGCTTCCCTTGGTGGGGGTGGGCCTGTTTTACCGGCAGGGATATTTTCATCAGCGTATCAATAAGGATGGCTGGCAGCAGGAGGAGTATCCGGATACGGATGTTTACCATCTACCCTTTGAAAGAGTTCGCGACGATCAGGGCCGCGAGGTCCTCATTAACATACCCGGCCCGGGAGAGAATATAAAAGCTGCTATTTGGAAAGTTTCCGTGGGGCGCGTTCCGCTTTATCTGCTGGATACCAATCTGCGTGAAAATCCACCCGCCATTCGAGACATCACCGCAAGGTTGTACGCGTCCGATGCAGCGTCTCGTGTTGCGCAGGAAATTCTCCTGGGAGTCGGCGGGGTACAGGCGCTGAAGGCTGTGGGCGTAAATCCAAGGGTTTTTCACATGAACGAAGGTCACCCGGTATTTTCATGTCTCGAACGGCTGGCGCAGATGATGGAGATGACGGGGGCCGATCTTCGAACCGTCAAAGAAATTATTCCCCGAACAACGGTTTTTACCACCCATACGCCGGTTCCCGCGGGGCACGATGAATTTCCTCCGGAGCTCGTGACACCTTACCTACAACCGTTCGAGGGACGATTGGGGGTGCCGGTAAAAGAAATTTTGTCCTGGGGTCAACACGCCGGTGCCGCGGAGACTGACAAGCTCTCCATGTTTATACTGGGTTTAAGGATGAGCCAGTATTTGAACGGGGTCAGCGAACTTCACGGTCAGGTGGCTCGTCGCATGTGGCGGAGTGTATGGCCCGGCCGGCCGGAGACTGAAATTCCCATTGGGCACATCACCAACGGCATTAACATCCCCTCGTTCGTATCCCGGGATAATGCCATGTTTTTTCAGAATCAGCTGGGTGTTAACTGGCACCGTAATTCATGGAAAGAGGAAAGTCTCAAGGAAATTGACGGTATCAATGACGTGGATCTGTGGGAAGCACACAAGCGGAGCCGAAACCGTCTGATTGAAAATTGCCGACTCATGCTGAAAAAGCAGTGCGAGCGCAGAAATGCGCCAAAAAGCGCCGTGGAAGCAGCGGAATCGGCTTTGGATGAGGATGTTCTCACCATTGCGTTTGCTCGCCGTTTTGCCACCTACAAGCGGGCCAACCTGCTGCTTCGGGATCTGGATCGGTTAAATGATATTCTCAGCAACAAAGACCGCCCGGTGCAGATTATCTTTGCGGGAAAAGCCCATCCCATGGACGAAGAGGGGAAGGGCTTGATCCGTCATATTTTCAAGCATGCTTCAGATGAACGGTTACGCCACAAAATCATTCTTCTGGAAGATTATGATATTCACATGGCCAGGCTTTTGGTACAGGGGGCGGATGTATGGCTCAATACACCGAGGCGGCCTTTGGAGGCCTGCGGTACTTCCGGAATGAAAGCAGCCGTAAACGGTGTTCTCAATGTGAGCATTCTGGATGGTTGGTGGGCTGAAGGCTACACCCAAGAAACCGGCTGGGCCATCGGAAAAGGAGAGGACTATGAGGCCCATGCGGATTCGGATCTTGTGGACAGCCATGCCCTTTACAATGTTCTCGAAAACGAAGTGATTCCTTGTTTTTATGAAAGGGGGGGGAGCTCGGTACCCCACCGGTGGGTCAGGATGATGAAAGCGTCCATGAAAATGATTTTGTCGGACTTTTCAAGTCTTCGAATGGTGGAGGAGTATGAAAAGAAATTCTATTCTCAGGCATCCCGAAGATCCGGTGAACTGACGGAAAACAATTGTGAGGGAGCCAAAAAAATGGCTGAACTCCGCGAACGGTATCGCTCAAAATGGCAGGGTATCTCCATTTCACCCCCTGTTTGCGAAAGGGGTGGTACGGAAGCGGTCAGGGTGGGAGATGTGTTTCCCGTAACAGCCGTGGTTCACCTGGGGGAATTGAACCCGGAAGAAGTTCATGTGGAACTCTATCACGGAAGCGTTCAATCCCTTGATACTATTTCCGAAAGCCATACCGAAATGATGACCGTTAGAGAAGACAAGGGCAATGGAACGTATCTGTACGCCTGCAATTTGACCTGTGCTGCGTCGGGCCAATACGGATTTTCAGCCCGGGTGATGCCGCGAGGAGATGAGCTTATCAAGATGACACCCGGTTTTATGACATGGGCAAAGACCTAAAATAAGGAGCTGTAAGCGTCATGAGCACATTTCTGGCCAACCCCACTGTTTTGCTGGTGACACCGGAAGTCACTTATCTGCCCAAGGGAATGGGAGAAATTGCCGACAATCTTTCCGCGAAAGCAGGGGGGCTTGCCGATGTTTCGGCGACCCTCATCAGCGCTCTTTTTGAAGGGGGGGCCGACATCCATGTGGCGTTGCCGGATTATCGGTGCATGTTCGGCGCAGGCATCGCGCCGCTTCAAATTAAGAAGCTGGATGCCATCCGGCGAAAAATGCCTGCTGAACGAATTCATCTGGCCGAAGACCGGGCCTTTTTTTATCTGGATCGCGTGTATTCCGATTACGGCAATGAAAACGGAAAGATATCACTGGCATTTCAGCGGGAAGTCATCAACAATATCATCCCACGGGTGCAACCGGACCTGATCCACTGCAACGACTGGATGACGGGGCTGATTCCGGCAATGGCCCGCCAGCAGGAAATTCCCTGCCTGTTTACCATTCACAACATCCATACGATCCGTCGTCGGGTGGATTACATCGAAGACAGAGGCATTGACGCAGCATCCTTTTGGCAATACCTTTTTTATGACGGATATCCATCAGACTATGAAAGAACCCGGGAAAATAATCTGGTGGATTTTCTGGTGAGCGGTGTTTTTGCTTCCCATTTCGTAAACACCGTGAGCGAGACATTTCTGTTGGAGATTGTGGGGGGTCAACACAATTTTGTGAAAGATTCCCTTCGAAGAGAACTGGCGGCCAAGTACGAAGCCGGATGCGCCGCGGGCATTACCAACGCTCCGGACGCAACCTTTGAGCCGGAATCGGACTGGCGGTTGGAATTAAAATATAATGCGGATACCCACATGGCGGGTAAGAAAGAAAATAAGAAGGCTCTCCAGAGTGCATTGGGATTGATCCAAAACGGTAACGCGCCTCTTTTTCTCTGGCCGTCGCGTCTGGACTCGGTTCAAAAGGGCTGTCAGTTGCTGGCCCATATTCTCTATGACGTGGTGAGCCGTTATTGGGATCAGCAGCTTCAGGTGGTATTTGTAGCGGACGGTGAGTACAAAAAATATTTCCAGCAGATCAACTGGAACCACAATTTACTGGATCGGGTGGCAATCTGTGATTTTGATGAAAACCTTTCCCACCTGGCCTTTGGCGCCTCCGATTTTGTGCTGATGCCGTCGTTGTTTGAACCGTGCGGACTTCCTCAGATGATCGGCCCCATTTACGGGTCCCTGCCGGTGGCACATGATACCGGCGGGATTCACGATACGGTGGTTCATATGGATGTGGACCGGGAGACGGGCAACGGATTCTTATTTAAAACGTTCGACCCCAACGGACTGTCTTGGGCCATTGATCAGGCCATGGCATTTTACGCGCGTCCCATGCGGGTCAAAACCCGGCAAATTGCGCGGGTGATGCGTGAAAGCAAGACCGCTTTTAACCATACGGTCACGGCAAGACGATATATGGACCTCTACGAAAAAATGCTGGAACGGCCTTTGATCAATGACTGAAAAAGCCCCATTGCGGATTGCGGATTGCGGATTGCGGAATGATCCGTATCTGGAGCCTTACTTAAAAAACATTCGGGAGCGGATGCAGCGCGCGGCGGCTATGGCGGCTCGTCTGACCGAAGATGGGAAGATCGGTTTAAAGGATTTCGCATCGGGGCATGAGTTTTTCGGGCTTCATTTCCGCAATGAAAGATGGGTGTTGAGGGAATGGGCGCCCAATGCGACAGCCATATTTTTCGTTTCCGACGTGACAAACTGGCGTGAGGAGCAGCAGTTTGCCCTTGAAAGAACGAACACAGATGGGGTCTGGGAGATCAAACTTCCCAGCCATGTTTTGGTGCACGGTATGTTTTACAGGCTATCCATGCACTGGGAAGGCGGCAGAGGCGACCGCATTCCCGCATATGCCAGGCGGGTGGTACAGGATTCGGACACCCTGATATTCAATGCCCAGGTATGGTCGCCGCCAGAGCCCTATCAATGGAACTATCCGGATTATGACGCTGACCCCGGCCCTCTTTTTATTTATGAAGCCCATGTGGGGATGGGTCAGGAAGAAAGGAAAATCGGTTCATACCGAGAGTTTACCCAAGCCGTCCTGCCAAGAATTGTTGACGCGGGTTACAATGCCCTGCAGCTCATGGGGATTCAGGAACATCCCTACTATGCATCATTTGGGTATCATGTTTCCAGTTTCTTTGCCGCATCTTCCCGTTTCGGCCCCCCGGAGGATTTAAAAGCATTAATAGATCGCGCCCACAGATTGGGTCTCATGGTGATCATGGACCTGGTCCATTCCCATGCGGTGGCCAATGAAGTGGAAGGCCTCAGCCGTTTTGACGGGTCGCGGTACCAGTATTTTCATGAAGGGCCCCGGGGGATTCACGAGGCTTGGGGATCCCGCTGTTTTGACTACAGCAAACCCCAGGTGCTGCACTTTCTCCTTTCCAACTGCCGATTCTGGCTGGATGAATACCATTTTGATGGATTTCGTTTTGACGGCATTACCAGCATGTTATACCGGGACCACGGCCTGGGGAAGGCGTTTACGTCCTACGGGGACTATTTTGTTGACAATGTGGACGAGGAGGCGCTCACCTATCTGACGCTGGCCAACGAACTGATCCATGATGTAAAACCCGCCGCCATCACCATTGCTGAAGATATCAGTGGCATGCCGGGCCTCGCCGTACCGGTGAAAGAAAGCGGCGTGGGATTTGATTATCGCCTGGCCATGGGGGTACCGGATTTCTGGATCAAAATTCTGAAAGAAAGGCGCGATGAGGATTGGCCCCTGGGGGACATGTGGTATGAATTAACCAATCGAAGGGCGGACGAAAAAAGCATCAGCTACGCCGAAAGTCATGACCAGGCACTGGTGGGGGATAAGACGCTGATACTGAGGCTTATGGGACCGGATCTTTACCAGCACATGCACGTAAAGCATGAAAGCCTGTCCGTGGAGAGGGGAATGGCCCTTCACAAGCTGGTGCGATTTGTCACGCTGGCAACAGCTGGAAACGGATATCTCAACTTTATGGGGAACGAATTCGGACACCCGGACTGGATTGACTTTCCCCGTGAAGGGAATGGGTGGTCTTACGAATACGCCCGGCGCCAGTGGGGTCTTCGAGACCATCCGGATCTCAGGTACAGCTTTCTGGGTCATTTTGATTGCCAGATGATTGCGTTGGCGAAAACATACCGGCTGCTGGAATTTTCCTCCCTCCGCTTGCTCACGAATCACTTTGAACACAAGGTTCTGGCCTTTGAGCGGGGGGGGCTGATTTTCGTGTTCAATTTCCATCCGACCCGGTCCCATGACAGCTATCCCATAGAAGCAGACCCGGGCGAATATCAAATGATTATGGACAGTGATGCACGGGAGTACGGCGGTCATGGCAGGTTGTATCGGGATCAGCGGCATTTCAGCACAATGAAAAAACGCGATGAAAATATAACCCATACCCTGAGCCTGTACCTTCCCACCCGTACCGCCCTGGTGCTGGCGCCTGTGGACAATGGCATTGACACAAAAAGGTCCGGGGCCTATACTCACCAAAGGAAGTGAAGTTTTAGAAACTGCCGCATTCCCAGTATGAACGCTCTCGAATCGGGAGTAGGGGGCATTATCAAGAAAGGACATCAGGAAATGACAAAAGAAGACATGATGCCGATGGGCGAACGGATCAAAGAGGCTCGTGAGAAAAAGGGTCTTGGTCTGGAGGAACTGGCAGGTCGGGTCGGCTGTTCAGGGGAATACCTCCAATGGGTGGAGGATGGACAGGTAGAACCGCCGGTAGCCCTTCTGCTCCAGGTCGCCAAAAGCATGAACCTGGATTCGGGAGCATTCCTCACAATGGATGATACGCCTGAAAAACGCCTGGAGGAGGCTGCCAAGCGGACTGAAGCCTATTCATACCTGACGCTCACCCCGCCTGAAGCCGATAAACACCTCATGGCTTTTTCCGTCACGATTCCCCCCAGAACAGGGCACGAAGGGGTCGGCTATCAGCATGAGGGCGAGGAGTTTGTGTATGTGGTATCAGGAGAAGTGGAGCTCCTGGTGGACGAGAAAAAACACCGTCTGGGCACAAAACAATCCCATCGTTTCAATTCCAATGTGGACCACCACCTGTCCAATCCGGGCGATGAGACCGCAGAACTGCTGGTGATTCTGTACGTGCCGTGACAGGGCCTTAGTATCATCTTATGCTGAAGCCAGATATTGTTTGATGCTCTCAGCAAGGGTATCAAACGTTTTTGCGAATCGGTCTTCATCGGTTTCCAACAGGGTCACCCTGAACCCTTGGAGGTCTGAACTGAAAGACGTCAGGGGAACGACACAGATTCCCGTGGCGCCCAGCAGATAATAGACAAACCGCTTGTCCAGCTGCATTTTTTCATCTTTCGTGGTTAAACCTTCGATGAGCTCGCGGACATCGGGTCTGGCAATGGTCAGGGTTTGTCGCCGGTTTAAACGCCCTTCTTCAAAAACCACCGTCATATAAAAAGCGCCATTGGTCTGGTTGACCATAATGCCGGGAATGTCCTTTAATTTTCCGTAACCGATTTCTGAAAAATGTTCATAGCGCTTGCGCCGTGTCAGAAGGTGATCCGCATAGGCAGGATGTTCAAAAACCCTGGGGATGGCCTTCTGCGGAAGCGTTGTGGAACAGACCTCCACCATTTTTGCATTGATGATACTCTTGATGTAGTCTGCGAACATGGCATCCCGATCCGCATTGTAAACTTCAATCCATCCGCAGCGTCCTCCCGGCCAGGGAAGCTCCTTGGAAATTCCTTTCATGGAAATAGCCGGGATATCGCCAATCACCTCGGACAGACATTTCCCTTTATGGCCGTTATAGGCGAGGTTCAGATAGATTTCATCCGCAATGATAAAAAGATCGAAATCCCGCGCAATGGAAACGATTTCCTCCAGTAAAGCCTCCGGGTACACCATACCTGTGGGGTTGTCGGGATTAATGATCAAAATCGCGGCCACCGCCGGGTTATATTTGACCCTCCGCCGCAATTCCGCCACATCCGGATACCAGTGGTTATGCGGGTCGAGGGGATAGCAAACGGGCGGAAGTCCTGCGTGGGCCGCTTCCGAGGAGGAGTGCGTGGTGTATGTGGGTGACGGGGTGATCGCGCGGGCGGTACGGCGCATGAAGCCGTATATCTTCGTGATCGCATCACCCAGGCCGTTAAAAAAGATAATATCCTTTTCGCTCAGATGGATTCCGCTATTTCGGTTGGTCAGGGAGGCCAGGTATTTCCGCGTTTCCAAATCCCCCAATGTGGCGCTGTAGGCATATGAATCGTTTTCCATGGCCAGCTCCGCAATGATGCTTTTGAGCCAATGGGGAATTTCTTCGCCCTTTGCCACTGGGTCTCCAATGTTTTCCAGGGTAATTTCCATGCCCATGCCGGTCAGTTTTTCCACCAGCTGCATGATGCCTCTAATTTCATAGGTCAGCTCGCCTGCGCCGAGGTGAACAATATTGGTCCGCATCAATAATTCCTCCTTCTTCAAAAACTTCTCTTACGCATAAAAAAAGGGCTGCAAATCCAAGCAGCCCTCCAAAGAAAAAAGGCTGCGAATCGCCCGCAGCCCTGGTTGGTTTTGTGGATGGTTTATGCCACCAACGGTCCTCCCAGAACCACAGGCACGGTAGCTGCCGCAGCAGCGAATGCCGCCTCGCTGGACATGTGGGACCTGCCGGTGATTTGTTGACGATGAAAAGAAGACATGTCTCGCATCCCCTTCATAAACTTAAAGATTGGCGAATTTAATTTGACCTTATGGCACGCTTTAAAAAACAATTCAAGGGTTTTTTTATGATATGCGCATTTTTGGTTAAAAAGAATTGACATTGGCTTTTCCATGAAGATGGGGTATGGATAACAGGCCCCGTTTTTGTGGGGCCGGCCATTGTCAAAACCGGATGCGCTGCCGGCGTATTCTGAAAAAGGAGATAACCCTTATGATCGAGGCAGATGGAAAAGTTTTTAAGTGGGAAAGTCCCGAAAAAATCAGAGCGGATTTTCTGGAGACCTTTGATTTTGATAGTCCCGGGCAATACATTAAAACCGAAACCCGGGAGTTCATCGCGGCCTGTCCTTTCAGCGGCCTGCCCGATGTGGGTCGTCTGATCATCGAGTACTACCCGGAAGGCGGCCGGTGTATTGAACTGAAATCACTCAAATATTATGTGGTCAGTTTCAAAAATGTGGGTCTTTTTCAAGAGGGTGTTACGCATCGGATCTTTGATGATCTGAAAGCGGTTTTGAAAACCGATCGGTTAAAGGTCACCACCATTTACAATACAAGGGGTGGATTCGATACCACCTGCATCGAAGGAAACCTTTAACCTTCGGGATTTGTTTATGAATTTGTTTTTAGTGATCATTCTGTTTATTCTCATCGGCGATTATGTTCTGGGCCTGGTGGTGGATGTCCTGAATGTCAAGCACCTTAAAACCGACCTTCCCGCAGCTTTCTCCGGCTATTATGACGAGGAAAAATACAAAAAATCCCAAAAATACTTAAAAGAGAACACCCGGTTCGGGTTGATCACCGATTCCATTACAACCCCCGCGGTGATTGCTTTTATTCTATTGGGAGGGTTTAACTGGGCGGATCAGTGGGCCAGAAGCTATCATTTGGGCCCCATTGGGACGGGTCTTGTATTTGCTGCCATTTTACTGCTTGGGTCCCAGATATTGAGCCTTCCTTTTTCTGTTTACAGCACGTTTGTGATTGAGGAAAAATATGGTTTCAACAAGACGACGCCCAAAACCTTTGTGCTGGACATCCTGAAGGGATGGTTGCTGGGAGTGATGATTGGTGTTCCCGTATTTTCAGCTGTTTTGTGGTTCTTTGAGCAAACCGGACCCATGGCATGGGCTTATTGCTGGGGGGCGCTCACCGTCATTCAGATTTTTCTCATGTTCATTGCACCGGTGGTCATTATGCCCATCTTTAACAAATTTATTCCGCTGGAAGAGGGGGAGTTAAAGACGGCCATCGAAGACTATGCCAAAAAGCAGGGTTTTAAGATGAAGGGCGTTTTTTCCATGGACGGATCCAAACGCTCTACAAAATCAAATGCTTTTTTCACGGGATTTGGTCGTTTCAGGCGCATCGTGCTTTTTGATACGCTCATTTCAAAGCATACCACCGAAGAACTGGTCTCCATTCTGGCCCATGAAATGGGGCATTACAAAAAGAAGCACATCCTGAAATCCATTATTATTTCCATTCTGTCAACCGGGCTCATGTTTTACATTTTGTCCATCTTCATCAACAATTCCGGACTGTTCAGGGCGTTTCAAATGGAGCATGTTTCCATTTATGCCAGCCTGTTTTTTTTCGGTTTCCTCTATACCCCCATCGAGATGATTCTCTCCATTTTCGGCAACATCCTTTCCCGCCGCCATGAATATGAAGCGGATGCCTGGGCGGTCAGGACCTATAAAAGGCCGCAATCCATGATTGCGGCCCTCAAAAAACTCAGCGTGGACAACCTGTCCAACCTGACCCCCCATCCCCTGAAAGTATTCCTCTCCTACAGTCATCCGCCGGTGCTCGAACGGATCCGGGCTATTCAGGGGTTCAAAGGGAGCGCCAGGTGAAAGGGTTTTTCTATTTCATGACCTGTTCCACGGCCACGGCCACGGCCACGGAAGCCCCCACCATGGGGTTGTTTCCCATGCCGATGAAACCCATCATTTCCACGTGTGCAGGAACCGAGGAAGA
>JGI10211J34971_10002572_pt1 | contig 14753 bp, 18 predicted proteins | sample Etolagsediment_FD_34971 | JGI IMG/M metagenome (IMG submission 34971) | reverse complement strand
AATCTAGAGGTTTAGATTTTTTAATTTCAAAAGAATATTTTGGTTCTATTTCAGAAAAGAACTGCTATTACTGTGGCTCAGAGCCCATGCAGGATTCAAAAGATTTTGTAGAAAGGTGTCCAGCATACAATGGTTTGGATAGGCTAAATCCAAAGGTTGGTTATGTCGAGGGAAACGTAGTTTCTTGTTGCAAATATTGCAACTATGCTAAACATGACATGTCTGTAGAAGATTTTATTTTTTGGATAAAAAGGTGTCACGAGCACATATCTGACAATTTTTAAATTGACAAGGAGCATAAATGCCTGCTAAACTTTATACGAATCCGCTTTGGCTAAAGAAGAGGTTTCAGCTAGATAGAAAAACACCACAAGACATAGCAAAAGAGTGCGGTATAAGTGTGGCAACAATTTATGTATATCTAGATAAATTTGGATTAAGGAAAAAGCGTTGAGAATTATTAGACACTTTGCAAAGGTTGCAAAGATGCAATTTGTTAGACTGACATGCAAGCACGAAAGTTTTTACGAAGCTTCCTGTCCGTTTACTGAAATGACATACATCAATTGCACCAAGTGTTGGAAAAGGGTTGGGGTAGTCCCTACAAAGGAGAGAGATGAAAGAATACAGCAACAAGAACCAGATCGGATTTGACGACATACTTTTGATTCCTCAACATTCTGAGGTTTCTAGCCGTAGTGATGTTAGCTTGTCTACCACTTTAGGCGCAGGGCTTAACGGTATAGCAATGGCTATGCCGATTATTGCAGCACCTATGGACACAGTTTGCGAGCACGAGATGGCTTCTTCTATTCGTAAAGCTGGCGGCTTTGGAATTATTCATAGGTACATGACAATCGAAGAGCAGGTAAAGCAGATCGCGCTGGCAAAGGCAATGGGTGGTTCTGCTGGAGGTTCTGTGGGGGCAAGGGGAGAGTTTTCCCACGATGCCGTAAAGCTAGTGGGCGCTGGGGCACTTCTAATCCTGGTAGATGTTGCTAACGGTCATAGCGAACACGCTGTTGGCGCAGTAAAAGAACTTCGCCAGATATTTGGAAATCAAATTCACATTATGGCTGGCAATGTTGCCACTTGGGAAGGCTTTGCTAGATTGGCCGATGCTGGAGCTGATTCTATTAGAGTTGGTATTGGTGGCGGATCGGCTTGCACCACAAGGATTGTAAGCGGACACGGTGTGCCAACCCTGTCCTCCATTATGGATATTAGAGAACGAGTTGCATACAACGAAGGTCCGAGTCTCATTGCCGATGGCGGTATTCGTAATTCTGGAGATGCCGCCAAGGCTCTAGCCGCAGGAGCACACGCTTTGATGCTGGGCAGGCTGTTGGCTGGCACAAAAGAATCTCCTGGAGAAATTGTGAATGGACACAAGGTCTTCCGAGGAATGGCATCTAGGGAGGCACAGGAGGAGGGTAGAGGGGTCGTATCGGGTGTAGAGGGTATCTCAACTACCGTTCCTTTTGTTGGAAGTGTTAATGATATTATTAATGATTTCAACGCAGGGCTAAAGAGCGCTCTCTCCTATACGGGGGTAGATAATCTTATTGACTTCCATGCCGAAGCAGTGTACAATAGAGTAACAAGCAGTACACTAAACGAAACTAAGCCACACGCAAAGGAGTAACATGCCACGCCGTAAAAAGGTAGAGCTTCCACCCAGTAAGTTTTTCAGCTACCCAGAAATTGAGGTAGACGGCTTTGTGATTGAAAAAGGCGAGCTTATCAAGATCAAAGACGAATGGGGTATGCGATTTAAGTTTGACGGTCTGGTTACTAATACCGAAACTGGTGCTCAGTGGGTAGATTGCTTTGAAATGTATCGAGGAAAGGCTGGTGTCTTGAGGGCATTCAGACTAGACCGAGTAAAGAGAATTCCTAAGAAGAGGGGTAGGCGTCGTGCCAAGCGAGGAACAGCAATTAGTACAGCATCTTGACACCGTCAACAAGGTTGTTGGAGAATATCTAAAGGGCAACGATCCTACCAAGATTTCCAAACAGTTGGACATTCCAAGAACAAAGGTAGCCGCTCTAATAAAAGAGTGGCAAGTAATGGCGTCCGACAACTCTGCTATTCGCGCTAGGGCTAAAGAGGCTTTGGCTGCGGCAGACGAACACTATAGCAGACTGATTAGTCAGGCCTACGAGGTTATTGACGAGGCTACCACCACAGCAAACCTTGGGGCAAAAACCAACGGTATCAAGCTAGTCATGGACCTAGAGTCTAAGCGTATTGAAATGCTACAAAAGGCTGGACTACTTGAGAACAAGGAGCTAGCAGAAGAGATGCTAGAGATCGAGCGTAGACAAGAAATTCTTATGGTCATTCTTAAAGATGTGGCCGCAGAGCATCCAGAGATTAGAGATAAGATTATGAAGAAGCTATCAGAAGCTTCTGAAAAGCTAAACGAAACGGTAACAATTGTAAACAATGTTTGATGATTTTCTAGAGGTGCTTAAAGATAATCCATTTGAAGAAATTCCTGTGGATGCTAAGACCTTTGTAGAGGATGAGGCGTTTCTTAATCAGCCTCCGCTTTCTGCTATTCAGTACGACATTGTAGAAGCCATGAGTCAGATCTACAAGAAAGAAGATCTTGTAGAGCTTATGGGGCATGAAGAGGGTAGCAGGTACTACAAGAAGTTTACTAAGAACGAGATTATTCTTCAGTTGGGCAAGGGTAGTGGTAAAGACTTTACCTCTACAGTTGCAGTGGCATACATCGTATACAAGTTGCTATGTCTTAAAGATCCCGCCAGGTATTACGGTAAGCCATCTGGTGACGCTATTGATATTATCAATGTCGCTATTAACGCTGCCCAGGCTAAGAACGTTTTCTTTAAAGGTTTTAAAACAAAGATTGAAAAGTCTCCTTGGTTTGCTGGCAAGTACTACGCCAAGATGGACTCTATTGATTTTGATAAATCTATTACTGTTTATTCTGGTCACTCTGAGCGTGAATCACACGAGGGTTTAAACCTTATGGTAGCAGTCCTTGACGAGATCTCTGGCTTTGCCACCGAAAATGCTAGCGGTAATGATCAAGGAAAGACTGCAGACAATATTTACAAAGCCTTTCGTGGTACTGTAGACTCTCGTTTTCCAGACCTGGGCAAAGTAGTGCTTCTCTCCTTCCCAAGATATCCAGGAGATTTTATTTCTCAAAAGTACGAGGAAGCCATACTTGAAAAAGACACTATTCAAAAACAGCATAAGTTTATTTTAAATCCAGACCTGCCAGAAGATGCCGAGGGTAACAACCTAGAGATAACCTGGGATGAAGAACACATTGTCTCTTATAAATATCCCAACACCTTTGCCCTTAAAAGACCTACTTGGGAAGTAAACCCTACAAGATCTATTGAAGACTTCAAGCTAGCATTCTATACAGACCTTGGAGACGCAATGATGCGCTTCTTGTGTGTTCCAACTTTTGCTTCAGACGCTTTCTTTAAACAAAGAGAAAAGATTCAGGCGTGTATGACTGGCAGAAACCCCATCGATACTTTTAAGCGCTTTGACGAATCATTTAAGCCAGACCCAGACAAGAAGTATTACGTCCACGCTGACCTTGCACAAAAGCATGACAAGTGTGCTGTGGCAATTGCTCACGTAGAAAAGTGGGTAAACATACAGGTAATTAAAGATTACGAACAGGTTGTCCCATTTGTTGTAGTCGATGCCGTAGTTTATTGGGAGCCAAAGATAGAAGGCCCCGTCGATCTTTCAGAGGTAAAGCAGTGGATTCAAAACCTCAGAAGACTGGGGTTTGATATCGGACTGGTTACCTTTGACCGCTGGCAATCATTCGATATTCAGAATGAGCTAAAGGCCGTAGGCATTAGAACAGAAACTCTGTCAGTAGCCAAGAAGCACTATGAAGATATGGCTATGTTGGTATACGAAGAGCGTGTCGTAATGCCATCAATGGATTTGCTGTTTGAAGAACTAACAGAACTTAAGATTATGAGAAACAACAGAGTAGACCACCCTCGTAAAAAGTCTAAGGACTTGGCGGATGCTGTGTGCGGATCAATCTTTAATGCTATCTCTCACACGCCGAGAAACACAAACCTTGAGGTAGAGATTCATACATTTAGGGATCGTCCCAAGGTTGATGTTGCGGACCTTCCAGACAACGTGATACAATATAAACCCAAAGAGATTCCAGACGATGTTAAAGACTACTTAGATCGTTTTGGCCTTGTCTAACACAAAATGTTGGGCATATTCTAAGATTCAAACACCAGATTTAGTATAAAGGGCGGTACAATTGTTACCTATTGACATTGTATATTTTTCGAACTATTCTGGAAATACTAAGAGATTCGTGGAGAGGCTTAATGAAAATGACGCTATTAGGATACCTATTGATAGGAGCGATCGTGGTATTACCGTTGATCGCCCTTATGTCCTTCTGGTACCTACTTACGGTGGTGGCGAGGGACGAGCAGCAATCCCTCGACAAGTACGATCTTTTCTAAACGTTAGAGAGAACCGTGCGTTGTTGCGTGGCGTTGTTGGTTTTGGAAACACAAACTTCGGTGAGCACTTTTGCAGAGCCGCAGATTTAATTAGTGCAAAGACAGGTGTGCCAGTCATTGCGAGGGTAGAAATATTTGGCACAGAAGACGATGTAAAGACAGTAAAAGAAAGGCTCAATTTACTTTATGGATAAGAACTATAGCTATCACGAACTAAACGCAATGCTCAACCTATATGGGCCAGACGGTAAGATCCAATTTGATAAAGACAAAGAGGCGGCCAAGCACTACTTCTTAGACCATGTTAATCTTAATACTGTTTTCTTTCACAGCCTAGAGGAGAAGCTAGAGTACCTAGTAGAGAATGAATACTACGATACAGATGTTCTAGATCAGTACGGCCTTGACTTTGTTAAGTCGTTGTTTAAACAAGCATATGAGTACAAGTTTCGCTTCCCCACATTTTTGGGAGCCTTTAAGTTTTACACCAGCTACGCACTAAAGACTTTTGATGGTGAGCGATACCTTGAAAGATTTGAAGATCGTGTATGTATGAACGCCCTAATGCTTGCTAGGGGCGACAAGAAGCTTGCCCAAGATCTCATTGACGAGATTGTTTCTGGGCGATTCCAGCCAGCTACGCCAACCTTCCTTAACGCGGGCAAGAGGCAGAGGGGCGAGTTTGTATCTTGCTTCCTGCTTCGTATCGAAGATAATATGGAATCCATCTCACGGGGTATCAATTCTTCGCTGCAGTTGTCGAAGCGAGGCGGGGGCGTAGCTCTTAACCTAACAAACCTACGAGAGGCTGGGGCACCTATCAAGAAGATTGAAAACCAGTCCTCTGGTGTGTTGCCAGTAATGAAACTATTAGAAGACAGTTTTAGTTACGCTAACCAGCTTGGAGCCCGTCAGGGTGCGGGCGCGGTGTATCTTAATGCACACCACCCAGACATTATGCAGTTCCTTGACACAAAGCGTGAGAATGCTGACGAGAAGGTTCGCATTAAGACTCTAAGCCTGGGGGTAGTCGTTCCAGACATCACTCTTGAATTAGCTAAGAACAATGAAGACATGTATCTATTCTCTCCATACGACGTAGAAAGAATCTATGGGGTGCCAATGTCGGACATTTCTGTTACTGAAAAGTACCAGGAGATGGTAGATAACCCAGACATTCGCAAGAAGAAGATGAAGGCTCGTCTGCTCTTTGAAACCATTGCAGAGCTACAGTTTGAATCTGGATATCCCTACATCGTTTTTGAAGACACCGTAAACGAAGCTAACCCAGTCGAGGGTAGAATCAATATGTCAAATCTCTGTTCTGAGATTCTTCAGGTCAATACTCCTACAACATATAAGACAGACTTATCATACGATAAGATTGGTAAGGACATTTCCTGCAACCTTGGCTCTCTTAATATTGCAAAGGTAATGGAGTCGCCAGACTTTGGAAAGACTGTAGAGGTTGCCATCAAAGCACTAACCTCCGTTGCTGACCTTAGCTACATAGAGTCAGTCATGTCTGTTGCCGAGGGTAACAAAAAGTCTAGAGCTATTGGTCTAGGACAAATGAATCTTCACGGATACTTCGGCAAGGAAAGAATGCATTATGGTGACGAAGAGTCTCTTGACTTTACCAACATCTACTTTTACACCATTTTGTTCCACGCCCTAAAAGCATCTAACAAGATGGCAAAGTATACTGGGTCACCATTCGATAACTTTGAAAACTCAAAGTATGCTACTGGAGAATTCTTTAACAAGTATACCGAGCAAGAATGGAAGCCAGCCACAAAGAAAGTAGCTAAGATATTTGCTAATTCTAGTGTGGATATTCCAACACAAGAAGACTGGGAAAGGCTTAAGAAGTCTGTAATGAAGCACGGTATCTACAATCAGAATCTTCAGGCCGTACCGCCAACGGGATCAATCAGCTATATCAATAATAGTACTAGCTCTATTCATCCTATTGCTTCCAAGGTAGAGATTCGTAAAGAGGGTAAGTTGGGCAGGGTATACTATCCAGCACCATACCTAACAAACGATAACCTAGAATACTTTGAAGATGCATATGAGATTGGTCCAGATAAGATTATCGATGTCTATGCCGCTGCTACTCAGCACGTAGACCAAGGACTATCCCTTACATTATTCTTTAAGGATACCGCCACAACCCGTGACGTAAACAGAGCACAGATTTACGCATGGAAAAAGGGTATAAAAACAATTTATTATATTCGTATTAGGCAATTAGCCCTAGAAGGAACTTCAGTAGAGGAGTGCGTGTCATGTCAATTGTAAGACCAATTAATTGGAATGCAGTAGAAGATCCAGTAGACTTAGACGTATGGAATAGACTTACTGCAAACTTTTGGATACCCGAAAAGGTGCCCATCTCTAACGACATCCAGTCTTGGGCTAGCCTGAAGGAGCACGAGAGAACTCTCACTATGCGTGTGTTTACTGGGCTAACACTGCTCGATACAATTCAGGGTACTGTGGGATCAATGTCTATCATGCCTGATGCCAGAACCCCACACGAAGAAGCAGTAATTACAAACATTGCTTTCATGGAAAGTGTCCATGCAAAGTCATACTCTAGTGTGTTTTCCACACTATGTTCAACAGATAATATAGAAGAAGCATTTAGATGGAGTGAAGAGAATGAAAATTTACAGAATAAGGCTCGCATTATTTTGGACTATTATCGTGGTGATGATCCCCTCAAGCGAAAGGTCGCAAGCACCCTGCTTGAATCTTTCCTATTCTACAGTGGGTTCTATCTCCCAATGCATTGGTCCAGCAGAGCCAAGCTTACAAATACAGCAGACCTTATTAGACTAATTATTCGTGACGAGGCTGTTCACGGGTACTACATCGGATATAAGTATCAACTAGCACTAGCCGAGCAGTCACAGGAGCGCCAGGAAGAGCTTAAAGAGTACACCTATGACCTTCTTATGGAACTATACAACAATGAGTGCAAGTACAGTGCAGACCTATATGATGAAATCGGTTTGACAGAAGACGTAAAGAAGTTCTTGCAGTATAACGGAAACAAGGCACTAATGAATCTAGGATATGATCCGTTGTTTCCCAAAGAAACAGCAGAGGTTAATCCAGCTATTCTATCTGCCCTTGCTCCAGATGCTAATGAGAACCATGACTTCTTCAGCGGTAGTGGGTCGAGCTACGTAATTGGGAAACATGAGAGCACAACCGACGATGACTGGAACTTCTGACTTTAACTGCTATAATTGACGGATAAGAAGGGTAACAAATGACTAAAAGAACTTTTGACTGGGTATCAGAGCACGACTCTAAGTCTCGTAAGTATGCCATTAGATCTATATTAAAACAAAGAGGTGTTACAAAGAAACAGACCTTATGGCGGGAGGGCATTGTTTTAGATCAAGGCTCTGAGGGGGCTTGTGTGGGCTTTGCGTGGACAGGCGAGCTACTAGCAGAGCCAGAAGCACCAAGGGCACAGCCATCATTTGACTATGCAAACTCTTTGGCAATTTCTTTTTACAATGAAGCAAAGACTATTGACGAATGGCCTGGTGAAGATTATGAGGGTACGTCAGTATTAGCTGGTGCAAAGATAATGCAGAAGGCTGGATTCATTGGTGAATACCGCTGGTGTTTTGGTGTAGATGATGTTCGTGATGCTGTAATTTCCGAGGGGCCAGTTGTAATCGGAGTACCTTGGTATAACGGAATGTATGACACACTTCCTAATGGATTAGTAAAACTATCTGGAAAGCTAACAGGAGGCCACGCTATCCTGATCACTGGATATAGCCCTAGTAAAAGATTTGGCAATGTAACCGAAGAAGCTTTTAGATGGAGAAATTCCTGGGGCACTGATTATGGAATCAACGGTTCTGGTTGGATTAAATATAAAGATCTAGCAAAACTATTATCCGAGAACGGCGAAGCTTGCGTTCCAATGCAACGTGAGGTACCATTGTTTAATGAGCCAAAGAGAAGTGTTTGGCAAAAGTTGTTTAATAAATAAACAGTATTGGGGTGTGGCGAAATTGGCATCGCAGCTCACTGTTAATGAGAAGATTGCAGGATCGTACCCTGCCACCCCAGCGGTTCAAGTTTTGTGGTATAATTGAACCATGAAACACAAAGAAGAAATATTTAGGCTTAGATCAGAGGGAAAGTCTTATAGAGAAATTCAGAATATCCTTGGTTGCTCCAAAGGAACAATTGCCTTTCATCTTGGCGAGGGGCAAAAAGAAAAGTATTATGAAAGAACAAACAGAAGAAGAACGGAGCTGTCTAGAAAAATTTGGGACATAAAGGAGGCCTCTGGCTGTGTAGATTGCGGAGAAAAATATCCACACTTTATGCTCGACTTTGACCATCTTCCAGGATATGAAAAAATAGATAGTCCAACATATTTGGCTAGGACATACAGCCTAAAAAAAGCAATGGAAGAAATTGAAAAATGTGAAATTGTTTGTGCTAATTGTCACAAAATTAGAACTTGGAATAGAAACGTAGAGATTTCTAGAAAAAAACAAAATGTCGATTAAGTGTTACGGTAGCACGGAAAGCTCCAACCTTTCAAGCCAGGGTTCGACTCCTTGAATCGGCGCAACAACTAAATATTGGGAATATAGTTTAATGGTAAAACTTAACCTTGCCAAGGTTATGACGCGGGTTCGATTCTCGCTATTCCCTCGGACCATTAGCTTAGCGGTTAAAGCGCTACCCTGTCACGGTAGAGATCGCCAGTTCAAATCTGGTATGGTTCGCAAATGAATGGTAAAATAATATAATGGCAATAGGCTTAAGCACTAGTTGCGTTTTCCCATCGGGTACAGAGACAGCATTTAAAATAGCATCTGAAGTTGGGTATGATGGCGTTGAAATCATGATAAGTAAACAAAAAGAAACTAGAGACGCTCACAAGATAATGGAATTGTCTGAAAAATATAATCTTCCAATTTTATCTATACACGCACCAGTATTAGTTTTAACCTCTTTTGTTTTTGGGATTGGTGCAAAAGAAAAATTAAAGAAAACTGTAAAACTAGCAGAACAAGTTGGTGCTGATACTGTTGTTGTTCATCCCCCATATTTTTTTCAAACCGCTTTTGGAAAAGGGTTCGAACATTTTATAAATGATTTGCAGCAATCAACTCATGTATTTATATCTGTAGAAAATATGTTTAATCTCCGTGCTTGGGACAAAGAACTTCCCACCTTTATACCTAGTTGGAATCCAGGAAACATTAATGTTTCACACACCACCCTTGATTTTTCTCATTGTGCATCTCAAGGAATAGATTCTTTAGAACTTGCAAAACAGTGGGGCGACAAGTTAAATCATATTCATCTATGCGATGGACACAACGGGTCTATACACGATGACCATCTAGTTCCTGGAAAGGGTGATCAGCCAGTAAAAGAAACCCTTCAGTTCTTAAAACAATTCGAATTTAGTGGACATGTTATAGCAGAGATACATACAGATTCATTTTCAAAAAAGAAAAGGAAAAAGAAAATAGAAGATACTTTAAGATTTGCAAGAAAACATTTTGATAAATGAAAAAACTATTACTAATAACTGATGCCTGGTTTCCACAAACTAACGGGGTAGTTACAACAATATCTCATCTAAAAGAAAAACTAGATAAAGACTATGAGGTTATTATTATTCATCCTGGAATGTTTGAACAGTTTCCAATTGCCTTTTACCCAGAAATATCTTTAGCCCTTCCAAAAAAAATATGGAAGAAAATTGATAAAATTGAGCCAGACTATATACACATCTTTACAGAAGGCCCGATTGGCATTGCTGCAAAGTCTTATTGTTTAAAAAATAACCTTAGACATACCACTAGTTTCCATACAAATTTTGCTTTGCTTCTTAATCAAATTTTGTATTGGCCAGAGGAAATGACTTGGGCCATGACAAAATATTTTCACAGCACAAGCGACAGAGTTCTTGTTACTAACACAGGAATGAAATCAGTGCTGCTAGAAAAAGGATTTACAGACAATCTTGTAGTGTGGAATCGCGGGGTAAACAGATCAAACTTTTTCTATAAAGAAAAACAAAAAAATAAACACCTGGATATACTTTGCGTTAGTAGAATAAGCAAAGAAAAAAATATTAAAGACTTTTGTAGTCTTTCTAAAGCTAACAAACACAATTACACCCTAGTAGGTGTTGGCCCAGAACTTGATAAAATGAAGAAAAAGTTTCCAGGGGTTAGTTATGCTGGGAAGGTGGATCAAGAAAATTTAAACACATATTATCATAATTCTGATTCTTTCTTTTTCCCAAGCAGGTTCGATACCTTTGGCATCGTAATGATAGAGTCTTTTGCCTGCGGGACACCAGTAGTTGCTTATAACGAGGTGGCTCCGAGAAGCTTGATAATTCCAGGGGTAAATGGATATACCGTTGATTCGCTAGAAGAAGTTCCAGAAGCACTAACTGAAGCATCAAAGCTACCTAGAGAAAAAGTCTATGAAACATCGTTACCATTTTCTTGGGAAAGTGTAACAGAAATTTTTGTTAGCAACCTTGCGCAAACATCGGGTTTGTAGTATATTTGTTTGTATGCCTCCTTAGCTCAGTTGGCCAGAGCACCGCTCTTGTAAAGCGGGGGTCGTCAGTTCGAATCTGGCAGGGGGCTCCGAACCCTCTTAGCTCAGCTGGTTAGAGCAATGAACTCATAATTCATCGGTCGTGGGTTCAAGTCCCACAGAGGGTACGAAAGGAAAAAAATGATCTGGTATCTTACAAAAAATGATAAAAAAGACTACGAGCTTAGTCGTATTTTTGAGGAAGCGAATTTGCGTGGACAAGAAATAAAACATGTAGGAATAGATAACTTTGATCTTGTTGTAACCAGAAGCGACAGAAGAAGCATTCGACTAGACGGCGAAACAGTAGAGCTTCCTTCTGTGGTTATTCCTAGAACTGGCAGTGGAACTAGCTACTATGCAATGAGTGTTTTAAGACACTTAGAAAGAATGCATGTTCCAGTTTTAAATACAAGCAACAGTATAGATGCTGCTCAGGATAAAATGTACTCTACCCAGATTTTAGCTCAACATAATATTCCAGTTCCAAGAACTATGCTGGTTAGATTCCCTGTAGATATATCTTTAGTAGAAAGACAGATTGGATTTCCCTGTGTTATCAAAGTTTTAAGCGGAAGCTATGGCAAGGGAGTACATTTGGTTCAAGATGCCTCAGCACTTCAAGAACTAATGGAATTTGTTAGTAGCCTAAACTCTCCACTTAACATTTTAATTCAAGAGTATGTTGGAGAACATCCAGGAACAGACGTTAGAGTTTTAGTAATAGGTGGAAAGGTTATCGGGGCAATGAAAAGGTCTAGTACAGACGGAGGATTTAAAGCAAACATTTCTCGTGGCGGTATTGGGTCTATCTACGAAGTTAGTGAAGAGCTATCTTATATTTCTTTAACGTCAGCAAAAGTTTTAGATTTAGAAATTGCTGGGGTAGATCTTCTTTTAGAAAAAGATGGATACAAGGTTTGTGAAGTAAATTCGGCTCCAGGTTTTGAGGGATTCGAAAAATTTTGTAATATAAATGTTGCAAAAGAATTTTTACAATATGCTATTTTCAGACAAAACAAAGAGTAAAACACATGTATAATAAATACATTCAACTACAAAGGAGATCAAATGGTAACTGTTTATACCAAGCCGAATTGTGTCCAATGCGATATGAGCAAAAGACTTTTAGATAAGATTGGGGTGGAATATAATACAGTTGATATTGTTGAGAACCCCGCAGAATTAGACAAGCTTATTGAGATGGGCTACCGTGCTGCTCCAGTGGTTGTTACAGAAGATGGTTCTTGGGCTGGCTTTCAGCCAGACAAGATCACAGCTTTAGCTGCTTAAATTAAGCTATTGAGTAAGCAATCATTTTTAATCTTGCAATTGACAAGTTGTCAGAAGTATCTTTGTTTGCTGCATACATAGAAACCTCATCGCCTGGATCTAGATAAAGCATCCACTGGGTCATTGCTTTTGCAAACTGACCAGTGCTCCCGCCAAACGATGTGCATTCAGTTTGATCTATTGGAACCCCGTTTAATGCAAGCTTTAAGCCAATGGCGTGATTGTTTCCGCCCTTGCCGTCATAGGTTGCGATTACCACAAATAATCTAGTTTCTGAGCCAGTATTTTTTAGTCCAGTCACATTATGAGTACTTGGAAGAGACATGTTGAAAGAAGAGTCGTCTGCCGTTGGTGTTAGGCTCATTGGCACATATGTATTGGCAGAGTCTATGGTTACGGTTCCAACAACCTGTCTAGAGATTGCCCCACGAGCCTGGGAAACACCCTGTACAAGTTCGCTAGATACAAAGGGGTTTGTAAACCTGGCCATTAGTCTTGACTCTCTAGGCCAATAGTCAAAATAGCAGCCTGACTATCTGCCACATCTGCAATTAGATATAGTGCATCTAGGCCAGGTAGCTCAAAAGAAATAGCATTATTAGGCATAATCTTATACCCATAATTAGTAGTAGAAACACCTTCTCCACCCACGTAGATATTTCCAGATTCATTTACATTCTGAATAGTAATATCCATTCCAGAGTGTGTTCCATTGGGGGTAATTCTTTTTGCAACTGCCCCGATTAATTCAATTCTATGTGCTGTCATAAAACAATTATATCATCTAACTTTAATGCTATAATGTTATTGGCATTTAATCTTTGTGCTACAATTAATTCAAGGAGAAAAGATGGCAACAACTTACAAAGTTTTGGGTCAGGCTGCGCCTGGTGCCACTACAGACACCGATATTTACACGGTTCCAGCCGCTACCGAAGCAATAGTTTCAACAATCGCTGTTGCTAACCGTAGCGCCTCTTCTACAACTTATAGAATAGCGATTCGACCCGCTGGCGCAACTATTGCAAATGAGCACTACCTCGCGTTTGATGTTCCAATTACCGGAAATGACTCCACGACCCTAACAATAGGAATTACCTTGAGCGCGACAGATGTTATTACTGTGTACGGATCTACCGCTGACCTTTCTTTTAACGTTTTTGGTTCAGAAATTAGCTAAGGAGTTTGAGTCATGGCAATTTCCAGGCTATCAAAATCTTTTATTTCTAGCAACAGTATTGTTAGAGGAAAGCCCAAATTTAAAGATTTTTCTGCAGGATTAGAGGCGCTGGTATCTGGTGGCACTATAACAGAAATTGATGGGTATACCGTACATACTTTTACAAGCAGCGCATCGTTTGAAATTTTATGGTCAAAAGGTGATCTGAATATAGAGTACCTGGTGATTGCAGGAGGCGGGTCCGGAGGTGGCGGCAATGGCGGGCAAGGTGGCGGTGGCGCCGGAGGTTACAGAACCAATGTACCCGGCCAAGTTTCCGGTAGGGGTGCAGCAGCTGAAGGTCCCATGTCTTTAAGTCGAGGCTCTTATTTAGCCGCCGTGGGAGCGGGTGGTGGAAACTCCACATTCAGTAGCATAACTTCGACGCGTGGTGGAAATGGGGCCGGTCGTAGCGGAACCGGCGGTAGCGGAGGTGCTGGAGGCGGTGGCGGATCTAGTAACCCTGTTGGCTTTAGCGGTGGAAGCGGAACCGCCGGTCAAGGCTACGATGGTGGCAAAGGTGGGCCAGACGCCGGGTGGGATGGCTGGGGAGGCTCCGGTGGTGGTGCCGCAGGAACTCCAACCGGAAGAAGTTCGAACATTACAGGAACCACGGTCACCCGTGCGGGTGGTGGAGCCCCTCAGAGATTTACTTCTGTGGGATGTTCCAGCGGTCACAACTCTGGTGGTGGTGGAAATCGCTGTGTTAGCGGCTTGGTAAACTCTGGTGGCGGTGGAGGGGCTAGCGCCTCTGGTGGTTCGGGAATTATAATAGTTAGGTATGCTTCATAATGGCTCACTGGGCGCAAATAGATGAAAATAACGTAGTAGTAGAGATACTTGTTGGAGACAACAACGATCCTTCAGAAGGCTACGACTGGTTGGTGGAAAATATTGGTGGAACCTGGGTTAAGACCTCTTACAACACAAAAGGTGGAAAACATTACAACCCAGAAACCGGAGAGCTATCCGAAGACCAGTCAAAAGCTTTTAGAAAAAACTATGCTCAAATTGGATTTACATACAATGAAGAGATAGATGGCTTTATCTCTCCAAAACCCGCAGAATCTTGGATTCTTAATAAAGATACTGGTCTGTGGGAGGCCCCGGTGCCATACCC
>JGI10211J34971_10002570_pt1 | contig 14767 bp, 26 predicted proteins | sample Etolagsediment_FD_34971 | JGI IMG/M metagenome (IMG submission 34971) | reverse complement strand
CAAGCCTTTGCCTGTAAGAAAAAAGCTGAAGCCCTTAAAGCTGACCTAGAAAACATGATAAGATTTATACATGGTCCAAAAGGTCTTGAAGAATACAAAGACATCTTGCGTAATATGCGTAAGCAAAAAGAAAAGACAGAGTTCCGTAAGGCTAAACTCAAGCAAGCTATAATAGAATGGGTATTCGGTGTGATTGTAGTTCTGGTAGCATGTGTAATAGTGGCCACTGTTGTTTATGTTGTAGGTAAGGAACAAGGCAAATGGTAACACCTGAATGGCTAGACAAGTGGCGCATATGGCCTCGTATGATTATTACGCTGTATGGTTATGCTTTCTATCAGACGACAACTTGGTTTATGTCGTTAGAAGACCCCAGTAATGCTCAAGCAGGTTTTGTATCTGTGATCGTAGGTGCAGGGGCTGGATTTTATGGGATATATGTAAATGGTAAGAATGATCCTAGCAGCAGTGCTACTCCTAAGTCTAGGTAGCTGTGGAAGCATACCGTTCTTAAGTTCAAGTGGAGGCCCTAACGTAAATGCAAATGTCTTGGCTGGCAAAGAAAACACACAACAAGTGGTCGCGCAACAAAATAGACAAGATGCAGGTAGGGATATCGTTACGACAGAGATTACTAAAGAGGTCGAGACCGAGAGAGTGGAGAAGCTCGAAATCTCGCACACTAACATTCCCCCGTGGGTTCTTCTCCTCTTAGTACTGGGTTGGCTACTACCTACTCCCTCACAAATAGGTCAGGGGTTTGGGAACCTAGTGTTATCCCTGTTTGGAAAACGTAGTAAGGGAGACTCCTAATGTGGATAGTTATAATGTTGATCTGCACTGACCCTTCAGCAATGTCATGTCAGGTACTAGCTAAAACTGACGAAACCTTTCAGTCAGAAGGGGCTTGCCAACAAGTGGCAGTAGAGGGTGCTACAGAATTTCTCCGACGAGGTGTATTAGCTATCCCTAACTGTTTTAAGATTGGAGAGAATCTCTAAGCTTTGGCTTAATAGACTGAGATAACTTACCAGTATTACTACAGAACAGGTCAGCAGGTAAATGCTCCAGTGTTCTTATGACTCTATCACACTCTGCTGAACTGTTAAGTGGTATGTCTACCTGCACGTTCCCTACGTGGTAAATTATAGTAAGTATATAGAAAAATTCCATCACATGCCCCTTGTTAATTAAAGTGGTTTGTAGTAAGTAGGAGGAGTTACCTCCAATCAAACTAAAGGCGGCCTTCGGGCCGCCTCTTTTTATTGTCCTGCGAGATACTCGTTTAACTTCTTTGAGTACCATTCGATCTTCTGTAAGTCCTGCTTGAACTTACCCTTGTCCCTACATCGGTGTTGATACTTAATCATGTTCCCACGTAGATAGCCAATATACTCGGCAGCAGTCAGCACGTCCTTGATGTAGTCTATACATTCAATAGCCCCACTCGTGTAGTGGGCAGGGCTATTAACCATATCACGTTCTACAGAACGCTGACGCTCGTCGGGTGTAAAGTCTCTTACCATTCTGGGTCACCATATTCGTCGAATGAACCTACAGGACCACTAAAGCTCATGTCTACAGTAACCCCATTGACTGGATCGTCAAGCTCTTCGTGCTGAGTGGACATCACCCCCATTTCCTGAAGGTGATGCTCTAAGTAAAGTGGTATTTGGTTTTCCATTATTCACAACTCCGTAAACCTGTTGATGGATCAAAGTAACAAGCGCCACCCTCGTCCACTTGTGGTTTTACATCCTCATCTACAAACAAGTCAAGCTGTTTTTCTGGCTCTTCTGCAATATCCTCTAAAGAAGCTGCATTTAGGATACCATACCGTTTCCCTGCTGCTCGGAACGTAGTGCAACCAGAGGCACCTCCATCATAGGCTTGCATGTAGACATCCTTAAATTCTTCCCAAGTAATAGTGCTGCCTACGTTACAAGTCTTAGAGCAAGCACTGTCTACATACTTACTAGCTAAGTTAAGTACCTTAACATGGTCAGAGACGTGTAGCTCGTCAGCAGTCTTACCTTTGACACCAAACACACGGTAACCGTAGTCTTCTACCCGCTCTACAATCGGACCCTCAAAGGTTTGAATAGTGCGGTCGTAGTAGTGGGAGAACACAGGTTCAATGCCAGAACTAACATTGTCTGCTGACAAACTGATAGTGCCAGTAGGTGCAATAGACAACAAGTGAGAATTACGGATGCCGTACTTACGAATATCCTCACGGATATCCTCAGGTAAGGTCTCTGCAAACTCCCCAAGCAAGTACTGCTTATCGAACAAGGGGAATGGTCCCTTTTCCACCGCTAGTGAAATTGAAGTGCGGTAGGCAGTGTCACGTAAGGTTTTCATAATCGACTCTAGGACACGCAGGAAGCCCTCAGTGCCATAAGCATAGCCTAATGCCTCAATAGCATTAGCTACACCTGTGAGGCCTAGACCCATACGGCGTTTGTTCTGTGCTTCCTTAGCCTGTTCGTCTAGTGGATAAACCGCACGGTCAACCACATTATCCATAGCACGGACAACAAAGGGGATGTCATGCTTGAAAAGCTCATAGTCAAACTCCCAGAAGCCATCATCGTTCCTGCGAACATACTGGGTTAAGTTAAAGCTGCCCAGTAGACATGCACCATTAGGAGGCAATGGCTGCTCTCCACAAGGATTTGTAGCCCTGATATTTTCTATGTAATGCAGGTTGTTCTTACGGTTTATCTTGTCTATGTACAGGATACCTGGTTCTGCCCAGTCCCATGTAGAACGTAGGATGTCATCCCATAACGCCTTAGCTTTAATCGTCTTATACACACGTCCATCAAACACTAAGTCAAAATCTAGGTCTTGCTTGACTGCTGTCATAAACTTATCAGTGATACCTACAGAAATATTGAACTGCGTTAAGGTGTCACTGTTGTTCTTCGCACGAATAAACTCCTCGATGTCAGGGTGATCAACACGTAGGACACCCATCTGTGCGCCTCTACGGTGTCCTGCAGAGCTGATTGTCTTGCAAATGGCATCGAAGATACCCATGAAGCTAATAGGGCCACTAGAGCGGCTATCTAGTGACTTAATCATAGCTCCCTTTGGACGCAGTGAGGAGAAGTCATAACCGATGCCACCCCCAAGTCGCATGGTCTGTGCAGCGTTCTCTGCTGCTCGCATGATACCACTCATGCTATCCTCAATGTTTTCCGATACGAAGCAGTTATAGGGAGTAACCTCACGAGGAGACCCCATAGCGGATTGAACACGTCCTGCAGGTAGGAACCGCTGCTCCAATAAAATCTCACGGAAGCTACCATAATGTCCTTGGTCGTCTTTCAAGGTATCCGCTACACGAGACATAGCTTCCTTAAACGTCTCATTAGGGCCACGGTATTTCATCTTGTGGATTTCTTCACTGATCCCCAGTGTTGGTCCGTAAGTATTCTTCATCTTTTCCTCTACCTCTCATTGTTTTATCTTCTTGTAACCAAACTAACCGATCTATGTCTGCTCGTGCAATACCTATATCTGCTAATTCTTTATCTGTGAGCATGTTAAGCTCTTTAATAGTATTTCTGTGTTCTCGCCATGTAGCGAGGTAATTCATATAACGCCAGAACCAAGTCATCTGTTATCTCCACTTCCTCTTAACTTACCGCGCTTCTTACGGTTTTGCAACTTCTCCATATTCATAAGAGCTACATCTGACAAAGGAAAACCTAAGTCGCTAGAGAGCACTGCTACATACCAGAGGACATCCCCAAGCTCCTTGGCAATCTCCGCTTTATCAGCATCGCCATCACGTATCCACTTCTTGATCTTATCGCAGACCTCTCCCGCTTCACTAGCGAGGCCAAGAGCAGGATATACTACCTTGAACTCCTTCTTATAGATAGCGAACTTCAGAGCTTCATCTTGGTACTCATCAAGATCAATCCCTGTTGGCCCCTTAAAGCGATCTATATCATCAATCGTAATCATCTACAAACACTCCTAAGTCTATTAGCCCTATGTGGTGCATATCTAGCAGAACTTCTGCTTGTAACCGAACATCTGGACCTACTGCATCCGTAAAGAGGCCTTCAAATCCGTAGGTCTCTATCATATCTAACACGTCTTCATAACGAAGATCAATCTCAGGGTCAAGCACTTCCATACTCCTTTTGAAGAGCAGACATACTAATCCATTGTAAGTCGTAATTACCATAGGCTACTTCACGTTTGACCACCGCACCGTGCCGCCACTCTCGATTTGCTTGTCCAGCCCAGCTTTCTTCTTTGCCTTTGAAACAACCAACAACCAGCCCATTAATCGGCGTAGGACGAGCATCAGCTTTATGGTAATAAGAGTATTTATGACTATGACCAACAGTAGCAGAGCAGGATAGCTTTTCAACAAGAGAATAGCCATGATGCTTAGTTGACATAGCTGTACCATAGTTACCACTAGAAACATAATGACCGTAGAGTACACCATCATACTCAACGAGTGAGGGGGCTGAGTTAGAATATTCATGGTACTCATCAAACCAGTGATCTGTGTTTAAGTGACTGAAGGAGATACCGTAGGTCTCTCCATGTAATCTTGGGTCATGTGATATAGCCTTCTTGATACGGTTCTCATGGTTTCCCTCGAAACCAAACCAAGTAGCACGTTTATACTTACGACGACTAGGAGCTTTCCTTAACCTCTCCATAGCGTCATTGTAGGACTTTATATCTGCTTCATAACTTTGTGAAACAATAGCCTCGGGGTAGCGTGTGTCGTAAGAGTTAAGTGATCTCATATCGGCACCATCCCCAAGGTCTATAACATAATCGGGACAGACATCGTAGATCAACTCCCCTAACCAAGAGAACCTGTCATTAGAACATTCAGGGTCAGCATGGGCGCAGGAGAAGACTACAACTGTCTTAGGTCGGGTGTTTGACAGGTACATTTTAAATCTCCAGTGGCTCTATTGAAGTCTGGAAGTGTTTGACGATAGCTTCAAGCCCTACGATATCCTCATCATCGGTAGCCACAAGCTTATCGTCTTTTAGATACAGGCCTGACTGCTCAGTACTGCAATCTAAATAGTAATTGTCAGGAAACTCTACGGAGACAAATCCCCGCTTAACACTGGAGTCTGCCCAATGTACGATAGTCTTAGGTTCCTCAATCTCAACCCCATGCTCCTTGAGAGCTTTCATAAAGAGTTCTTTTAGGTCCATGTTATTTACCTTTCAGTAAGTTAATGTAGTGGTCAGCATTACAGACGACTAACCAAGGTTTTCTATCGCCTCTGAGGAACACTACTGGTTCTTGCTTTCCATCCTGCACTGCTTGCTCCATGAAGTTATACAATCCAGTAAAAGTCTTACGTCTCTTTACTTCGATGGACAGTGGGATAGATTTACGTGCATGTGGTGATAGAACTATATCTTCCCCATTGACCCCCATGATTTGTGACTTAACATCATCAGGGTGCAAATCAGGAAAAGCCTTCAAGAGCTTATCTCTTACCTCTTGTTGGCCAGTTCTTCCTTTTGCTTTCGCTGTTCTGGAGGTTCCCATATTTCACCATCATGTCTACGGAGCCACAACAAGCGAGCATTCTCGATCACTCGATTAACATCCCCGCCGTATGCCTCTACTGTTTTCTTCCAAAGCTCTTCTTCGGTCTCTGCTCCTTTGAGGATTTTCTCAGCTTTCTTTGGCCCTACTCTGAAGAGGCCAATGATATTATCTGCTGCGTCCCCTGTTAAGATTTGAGTGTAGAAGAATGTTAAACCTTCAAAGTCTTTCACGAACTTCCACTCACCTCGATTGAAGTTAAAGTGTGCTGCTGCCAACTGTAACATATCCTTGTCTGCAGAGGCTATGACACACTTCCTGCCATACTCTGTAGCACCTTTAGCTATTAGGTCGTCAGCTTCTTCACCATCAGACACGATAGCGTTCCACTTACCCACCATATGCTCTCGGATATCGTTCAAGTGTAAGGGTTTTTCAACACTCTTACGGTTACCCTTGTACTCAGCAGTCTTGGCAATCTCATGCCTATAGTTTCCCTTACCAGTTAGGAACAGTTTGTAAGTTCTGTTACCTGTGTGGAAAGAGCATTCAGATAGAACATAGTCCATCATATCATCAGTAGCCTCTAATGCGTCCTCTACACCTTTATCTTTGGTGGCGAAGGCACAACGATAGGCTATGATGTCTCCATCAATTAAGATCATCTTTTACCATCTTTATAATGTCGTAATCTGCAAACACATCATCGAAACCCCAAGCGATACCTGCCTTTGTACAGGCGTACTCGAAGTCCTCTGAGGTTCGTATCTCTTGGACAAAGGTCATTGAACGTTCGTGGTCAAGGTAGTCTCGTTCACTGATTTCAATTTTAACTTTTGACATGGCTTCCCTCATAGTGAAAAGCCCCCCGAAGGGGGCTACTGTTTAGAACCCAGAGGCACTCTGAGTTTTCTCATAAGGCACATGTTCGATAACACCGATTTTAGACAATCGTGTACCTGCATAGTTACCTTCACCATAGAAGTCTAACTTGACACGGACTTTAGAACCGTTACCAACGTAACCATCCTCGATAAAGTCCCAGACACCAACCTGATCGTCACCATCTAGTTTGACAACTTCGGGTGGCCCACCAAGCTCCTCTACAGTGTTGTTCACGTTGTTACGTGAGACCTTTACATACTGACCGATGCCGTAACCCTCACCATCGTGCGGGTCTTTAACTGCCAGTTTTTTCCCACGAAGCTCAGCTTCACCTAGAAGCTTATTAAGTTCGTCATGGGTTTCGGGGTAGAACTCTGCGGTGTATTTACCACGAGGGTCAAACTTCGTGTCCATATCATCCGCGGTTAGACGCGCCCATTTAACGTAACCGTCCATTACGATTGTCTTCGACTTACGTTTAGCCATCTTATATCTCCTTTAGCTAAGATGTTGTTACCATATAGTAACCAGGTTATTGATGTCAAGTGCGACATTAGTGTATTTCTGAATAATTTTTACCGAAGCTGTAGTCTATGCCTAAGTCTACGTTAAGCTCTGCTACTTCATTAGTTACTTCGATAGCGGTTTTCATAATGTATTCAGTACGTTGCTCTTCTCCTTCCTTTACAAGTGCAATGATCTCGTCGTGAAACTGGCCTATAACTTTTATTCCACGATCCCTACAGTTTTTTACCCATGTGTCAAAGCAGAACACACCAGTAGACTGATTAAGAGTACTAAAGCGATCCTTCTCAAATCGCAGTGAGTGGTAGATACCTGAGACTGGGTTCAGTAGCCATGAGCTACCATTAACCTCACGTACCTTACAACTATCTGCAGCAGCTTGTATAGCCCAGTTACGATCCCAGAAAGCATCAAGCATACCCTGTGCTTCAACCTGTGGGATATTCATAGTGCGAGACAGTTTAGTAGAACCTACACCATATGTAGCCGAGTAATTTACAACCTTAAACTTCTTACGAAGAGCCTTGAGATCAATCTCGCCAGAGTTGTGCTTATCTATATCAGCTTGCCTAACCCTACCTGCGTGTCGAGCCAAGTCGAGGTGGGGGTCAAATCCCTCTTGTGACATCTGCTCGACGTAGTCAGGGTCATGCGGTTTCATGTAGTGACGCTTAGTTGTGTCTTCCAATGATACCATATCCGCACCACAGAGAATGTATCCATCAGGAGCAATAAGACAACCACGTATCTCTGCTCCCCAAGGTTTGTCAACTGCAGGAAGATTGACCAAGGGTCTAGCATGACGGAAACGCAGTGTGTTAGTAAACCCTGCAATAGTTGCTTTGACATATCCATTCTCCTCACTATCTACAAACGACTTGAATATACCAAGCCTGTGGTTGATAATGGTAAGCCCTTCGAGAACTTCCACAGCAGGGTCACGGTCACGTAGATCTAGTACTGACTCACATAGTTCCCCATCCTTCCTAATCTGCTCTACACGTCTCTCTTCCCCAGTGACTTTATCACGGTGATACTCGAACGTCTGTGGCTCCCACCCAAGTCCATACAACCAGTCTTTGACCTGTGTGATAGAGTTAGGGTTAGCTTCCACACGGCGTAACTCTACCTTAACCTTCTCTGTACTGTAAGGTAGGCACATATCATCCATCAGGGCCATCCAGTCATGCGCACGAGAGGATGGTGTACCGTCTTTCTTTTCCCACACAGCAGGACGCTTACGCTCACCCCAGATGATCTGCTCTGGCATAGAGTTCTTAAGCTGCTCCACCTTCTCTGCCTTCAGTTCTTCTAACTGTTGCAGGTGTGTACGAGCCTTGTCGATGTCTATACGCCAACCAAGGGACTCCTGCTCAAGCGCACACTCCATCTTAAACATCAAGTAAGTCATGCAAAGTTCATACTTAGTTTCATCCTTGTACAGCTTACGCATCTTGTAGTTTAGCTCACGCCATAAACGGTCGTTGATCTTAACATCCTCTTCGCAGCGATGACGATACTCTTCATAGGTTAAGCCTTCCCAGTCATCAACAACTGGCTTAGGTACACCATACTCAACACCGTAGCTCTCAAGGCCATGCTTACTGCGGCTGTGATTTAAGTACCAAGAGAGTGGTAGAGTGTCTATTACCGTCTGATGTTTAGCAGGTCTCCACCCTAGTATCTTCTGCAGAGCAGGAATGTCGTAGCGGATTATGTTATGCCCGATAAGGACTGGCGCAGACATAAGTATACCACGCATACGATCATAGTCGTCAGTGCTTTCCAGTGTACAACCACCATCCTGATTAACCTCACTCTTCCAAGACATTACGTGTATCTTGGTAGGGTTGAAGCCATCTGTTTCAATATCAAATATCATACTAGCTCCTATCCGCTAGGGTTAGTGTTACCCCTGCTTCAGTTTCGATCCAAACCTTAGCGCCACACGACAAAGGTTTATCAGGGCTATACACCACTTTACAGGGTCCGTCAATAAAAACTGAATCTGCGTACTGATTGGTTCTATAGTTCTTCACCGTAATCGGAGGTTCCATCTCTTGTACAGGCAGTTTGTTATTACGCCTTATGACGTGCTGATTTACATGAATCTTAGTCTTCATAGTTACTCCTCCTTTAAACAGAACTCACAGAAGTCCTCTTTAGCAGGACCACCGCAACTAACGCAAGGCCCTAAATCGTTTTCATAGCGAATGTGGTCTTCTATAAAGTCGTAGACTACGCCCATGTCCAGCTTCGCTGCTGCACAGTACAAAACTAACTTTAGACCTTCTTCTGCTAGAAGAGATCTTGTGTTACTATCAAAATGAAACTGATAAGTTGCACTACCATCCTCGTGCTCTTCTACAGTCTCTACGACAATCATTCCAGTCATACTAACCCCACTGTTCTGCCATAGCATCTGCGATGCCTTGATAAGTTTTACTACGGATACGCCACCGATCTTTAGAGGGTGGCAACCAATGCAACCTTTGTCTCTCTGCGTCAGACAGCTTCATCATTCCTTCCTTTACGTCATTGGTAGGCTTCAACTGAGGAAGACCTCTTAACCACAAACAAGTAGCCTTTGACTCCTTGTGACCAAACATCCAAGGCTGTACGACTTGAGACTGATGTCGCCCACCGATACGTTCCTTAGCATACTTGTGCATAATAGGGTTCTCTACACAAAGCTTGGGAACCCTGAGGTCAAGGAACATGTTGAAGAAGGCTGCAGCATCGTCAAGTTTAGCCCATCTTGACTCATCGCGGTGCAACCAACTGACACCAGAATTAGCCAAATAAGTGCAAGGAGGATGAGCGATGACCATATCCCAATCTTCAAATAATACTTCAGTAATATCGCCTTGATAGTGCGGACCATTTCCTTCTCCTTCTAATAGGTCACATGACATAGCGTCATGCCCCTTCTTTATAAATGCGTCTCGGACTGTGCCAGAGAACTCACACGCTACTAGAACTTTCATCCATCTTCCTCCAATATCTCATGTACCTGTCTTTCCATCTGGTGGACTGCACTTCGGGTAAACAGGCATCTATAAGTTCCTCTGTAACATCACCGTACATAAAGTACAAGAACTTTAATTTAGCTTTTATCTCCTCCCCATTCTTAGCATCACTGAGACTTGGTGTATTAGGCAGAGGGGGTCTCATGCCTAATAGAACCATGTTACATTCATACTGGTACATCTTTATACCTAACTTTAACTCACTCATTATGTATGCGTCTCTTGAAGTGTAAAGCTTTGAGGATCAAACAAAAGTGTACCTGCTGGCCCTTCCTCTGAACACGGACGGTTCTTCTCTACTCGCAAGTGAGTAGTGTTACGGTCGGTATCGTCCTCAGACATTTTGTCACGACTGAGGTCAATGATTACAGAGGCACGTTGCCCAATCATACGACAGTACTTTGGATCACCGTTCTCGTTAGTGTGTGCGATAGTTACAATACCAATGTTAAGTTCTGCAGCTAGTTTCGATAATCGTACTGACAGGTCAGCAAGTTGCTGCTCCTTTGACTCTTCACTTACGCCAACTACAGCATCTTGGATCGGTTCAAAGAAGACATACTTGCAGTCACAACCCTCTGCCAGATACCTGATCTGGTCAATGAAGTCGTCAGTCCCTGTACCATCAGGCATGTAGAACTGGTACAAGGTCTCATTCTTTGTGATCTCGCGGATAGCATCCTCTACTAGATCGTGTACACCAAGAGCTTCAATGATGTCCCTACGTGTCAGGTTCTGGTTGACGTGATAAGAGACTAGACCAAGTAGACTACGCAGTTTAGTTTCTTCTAGGTGCCACGATGCAAACGGAACATTACGTTGGATCATGTTGTACTCGAGGTAACGCATAACCTCAGTCTTACCGATACCTGTTGGTGCCTTAATCACAGTGAAGTGACCCTGCATCAAGCCCATGATCTTATCATCCAGTGCTTCGATACCAGTGGGGACATACGCATAGTTAGGGGCTTCTCTGAAGAGTTCTACAAACTGATCGGAGGTGTTGAGGATATTCTCTGGGGTGTACTTCTTGGCGTTCCACCACGCATTAGTATAGTCACGACCTGCATTGTCTTCTAGGAACTCGTTAGCGTCCTTGTACTTGTCGTGTGGCACACGATAGGTCTTATTGGGAAACATATTGAAGATCTTCTGAGCGATAGCGTTACCTGCTGCATCATTATCAATACTCAGGACGATCTTATCGAAGCTATCTAACCAAGGCTTACACTTCTCCCAGAGCCTCTTAGAGGGGGTAGCAGAAGGCAGTGATACCACTGGGTTAGTACCCCTCACGTTTAGCATTTGGTGCGCTGAGAGAGCGTCTAGTTCGCCCTCAGTGATGGTTACGGTACTAGCACTACCTGCAGGGAACAGGTTCATACCAAACAGCTCGTCTTGTGACAGCCCAGAGGCAGAGAAGGTCTTAGGCATTACACGGATTTTCTTACCGCCTGACGGATAAACATACTCTTGTTTAACAAGATTACCATTTGCATCACGGTAACTACGAACATCGTAGAATTCCATAGTCTTTACCTGAATACCCCTTAGAGGTAGGTATTCGTGAGGCTGAGTGGCAGTGGGATTATCGAAAGCCATGTTAGTATCTCCTTTAGGTCTCTTTAGTGGCTCGTGTTGATCGAAGAAGGACTGGGAGCAGACAAAGCAGTAGCCTACCCCCTTGTCTGTATTAAAGGCATACCCATCACTGCTACCACAATCAGTATCAGGGCAGGGTAAATGAGCTAGTTCTGGCATACTGTATCCTTCCAACCTTTGATACGGTGGTATTGACCTTCAGAGTAGCCATCGACATAGGCTCCCTTGATGTCATCCTTGCGGCTCATATATTTAGCAGCGCGTGGCATACAGTTAGCACCATCGTAGTACCCTGTGTCATAGGCACTCTCGCACTGGTCTTGATAAAGTGATTTTACTCTAGCCATAAGTTCCTCCTTAAGTAGCTACAAACTCCTTACCACACAAAAAAATCTCATGCAAGGGTTTTCTTTTATTTGAGGTGTAGTTATAATACTCTTACTAGAGTAATACAGGAGTACCGCTATAGAACATACTGACTACTGCCTTAAACAAAGAGTAGGTACTCTAGTAATACTATAGTAACACTAACTCACTGCCTGATATATAGTAAAGTAATAGCAGTTAGTCAGTGGTACTTAAGTACTACTCAAGTTCCCACGGAGGGGGACCAATTTCCACCGGGGGGCCAAGTAAATTCCCACCTAGGCCTCCAGTCAAGTTCCCACCCAGGGGGTCTGATCAAGTTCCCACGGAGGGGGTCTCTTGGCCCGGCTCTTAGCTTAGCCCCCGGCCAGGTCCCTGGCTAAGTTCTTGACCCGGCTCTTAGCTGTGTTCCTGGCTAGGTCTTTGGCTAAGTTCTTGGCTTAAATCTGTGCCTGGCTTTAAGGTTAGTTCTTAGCTTAGAAATATGATTAGGACAAAGAAAAGCCCCAAGCTACGATTGCAGCTTAGGGCTAAGATTAGCGCAAGTCTGAGAGGTTAACTCGGCCTACTCCTTGGCAAGCAGGACAGCGGCAACCTAACTCCGCAGCTTGGTCACAAAACGGACAATCGACTGAGCTAAAAGTCTCGTCTGGGAGCGGGGTTTCAGGTAAGTTTGCAGGAAAGAGTATGTCTAAGTTTTCCAAAGTGACAGCCTCTGGGCACTTAGTCCTGCGAACAAACCTTTGGTTACGCTTGCGGATAAGGCGCAAGATGCGCCCTATCTCATTTTCTTGGTTATTAGTGGTAGGATTTAACTGGTGACGTGTCATTAGACTCCGCTGCCTCCTGTTGATGGTTAAGCATTTCTATGAACCGACATAAGTCGTCCATCTTGTCAATCTCCTTAGCGAGCATCTCGAAAGCGGCCTCATCTCGGCCCACAGCCCAGAATGTGGCGATAATCTTAAGGCGACCGCTAATGCGGTACGCCTCCTGTGAAAGGGCTTTTCTTTCCTGAGTAAGTTTCATCTATTTGTACCTCTGAAGTTTGTTAGGGGTGATATCTGCGCCGAGACGCTGAAGCTCATCTATGAGATAGTCTACGTCACCGATATAGTCGTACAGCAGTGCCGCAATCTGAGACGGATGGTTGCAGACTAGCTCGAAGATTTCATCTACGATTTCCTCTTGCTCGTCAGGCGTTGGGTAATCCATCGGACCAGACCGAAAGGGATACCCCCAGTAGTCATCATAGGCGTATTCTACGATGTCTGGGTCGCGTTCGATCATTAGCTTTGACCAGTCGGCAGTGATGAGCGCATCTCTAAGATCGGCCACATAGTTAAGATCTTGGCGTTCTTTGGAGGTATGCTGATCATAATAACCTACGGCAAGGTTGGTGCATTCTGGCACGTCATGCGCGTACTCATTACTGTCTGTGTAGCTACCAGTCGGGTCGGGCTTGTGGCCCATGCTAAGGATTGAGGCCAGAGACTTGGCGAAGGCGTCACTACAGGTACGCAGCCCCATCTGGTGGGTGATGATATCTTCTTTGCCCCTGCGGTCGAATGATATCACAGAGTGAATGTTAGATAACCACCAAGGCTTGCGCTCGACAAGCGCCCTAGAGCCATGACACCCAGTCTCCTCTTGGGCATGGACTACATAAATGCCGTCGATACCTGCGTCGATCATTTCTAGGATCAACCAGATGCCAGTGGCACAGTCTGCGCCCAGACACTCGGACTTGCTGCCATCTGCTAAGCTAACAATGCCATCTTTGACCTTGACATTTTGCATACCGTTAGACTTGTGGACGCTATCATAGTGAGCAGCGTAGCAAATGGTTGGGGTATCACCTACGATTTTGATATAGTTACCATCGTTGTCTGGATACCCGAAGGTTGGGTGCAGGAATGACTGGCAGAATTTCTTGATGCTATCAGTGCCGTGCATTCGCTTATATTTTAGCATAGAAACTAAGCTGTGCATTGGGTGGTGTCCTTTTCTTTAGGCGTAAGTACCCATTCCCCAGTAAGGTCGGAGAATATGTATTGGTAGAGGTCACAATCTTGGTTGTAATCCATGATTGCCTCTATGGTAGCGAGTAAGCCATTACATAAGAGGTTGCCCTCATCTAATGGATAGCACTCTTCACTTAGATGACACTCGAAGTATTCTTTGTCGAACGTATCTACGTCAACATACGAGCCATCTGCTAAGCGTCTAACTGAGCAGTCTGACCAGAGTTCACCTGAGACAGTTTCTACTGCGCTATCACCTGAGCAACAGCTACACCAAGTCTGCTCCATATTGCCGAACCTAGTATCTACGAAAACAGTTGAGGTTTCGTCCCGAGCTTCTGGCTCGTGACAATTCTCGCAGGTAGTGAATAGGTCACAGTAGCAATCTTCGCAGTAGGTATGGTCGAAGGCGTTATAGTCGTAACCTTCTTCGATCCTATCTTGGCATTCGTGGCAGATAGCACGAGTGTCTGCACCTAACAGGCCAGAGTAGTTACTAGCGTCTATGCTGCCACGGTGTGTAACTACTAGGTAGTTACCGCAGTCGCTTTCTTCTAAGTGACGTGGCTCTAAATCAAGGTAAGGTGCAACAAAGCCCCCTGCGTAGTCAGTCCGAACTAATCTAGCGTCAGTCCAACTTGCATTAGCTGGGTCCGTAGCACCGATATCGTACAGATGATTCCGAAGTTGCTCATAGGCAAGCTCTGAGACTGCATAGATCGGAGCAGGCTGAGGAGTAATCTTCATACCTGACATAGATGTCTGCACCACTACACGCC
>JGI10211J34971_10002569_pt1 | contig 14769 bp, 10 predicted proteins | sample Etolagsediment_FD_34971 | JGI IMG/M metagenome (IMG submission 34971) | reverse complement strand
TTCACCCAGCACTGCAAGCTGTTCCAGCACCGCCCCTTCATCTGGCACATCTGGGATGGCCTGCGCGACGGCTTCGCCGCCCTGGTCAACTATCACCAGCTCGACGCCAAGCTGCTGGAAACCCTGATCTACACCTACCTGGGCGACTGGATTTCGCGCCAGAAGCAGGACATCGCAAGCCACGTCGACGGAGCCCAGGAACGCCTGGCCGCCGCCGAGGCCCTGAAGAAAAAGCTGGAGCTGATCTTAGAGGGCGAATCCCCCTACGACATCTTCGTACGTTGGAAACCACTGGAAAAACAGCCCATCGGCTGGGACCCGGATCTCAACGACGGCGTGCGTCTCAACATCCGCCCGTTCCTCAGCGTGCCCGATGTCGGCAAAAAAGGCGCGGGCGTCCTGCGCGACAAACCCAACATCAACTGGAACAAGGACCGGGGCAAAGACGTGGAGTCCGCCCCCTGGTATCACGTCTTTGACGGCGACCGCATCAATGATCACCATCTGACTTTGGCTGAAAAACGACAAGCCAGAGTTGAGGAGAGGTAAGCATGATCAAAGAATTGAAATTAACGAACTGGAAGAGTTTTGAACAAGCAACGCTCTTTATTGATCCGTTGACGATTCTGATAGGAACCAATGCGAGTGGCAAATCCAACACCCTTGATGCGTTGCTGTTCCTCCAGCGGACAGCATCCGGTGTGGGGATTTTTCAGGCAATTAACGGTGATGTGAACCTTGCCCCTATTCGTGGCGGCATGGAATGGGTTTGCAGGAAACCGGCAAAGGAGTTTTCTTTGGTGCTCACGCTAGGTGGTGACGCTGAGAATCAAGATTATCGTTATGAGCTTACTGTGCAAGTCAATGGAGCAAAAGCAGAGGTTGCGCGTGAGGAACTGACGCTGCTGAAGTACGGTCCGCGCAGCAAAACACCCCGTGAGAGCCGTCTTTTCTACACCCAGCCGCAGGAAGCCGCAGCTCCTGGCATCCCTGCCTATTTTACAACCGGTACCAAGGGGCCAGGTAAACGCATTGATGTGAATCGCTCGCACCTTGTGCTGGCGCAATCCGACGCGCTGAATTTGCGGAAAGAGGTACAGGAGGGGGTCAAACAAGTTCTTACCCAGCTGCAACAGATTTTTGTCTTTGACCCGATTCCAAGCCACATGCGGGATTACACGCCGTTTTCAGAAAAATTACAGGCGGATGGTTCCAATATAGCGGGCGTCTTGGCAGCTCTTGATAAAACACGAAAAAAGGAAGTCGAAGACATTCTTACAGAATATCTCAAGGCGCTTCCTGAAAGGGATATTCAGCGCATCTGGACGGAGCCGGTCGGTAAGTTTCAAACCGATGCCATGCTCTACTGTGAAGAAGGCTGGACAGGTACGCTATCTCATACGGTAGATGCTCGTGGCATGTCGGACGGAACCTTGCGCTACCTGGCCATAGTGACTGCGATGCTAACCCGTCAGCCTGGCAGCCTGTTGGTGATCGAAGAAGTGGATAATGGCCTGCATCCTTCGCGTGCCCATGTACTTGTCGAAATGCTTCGAAACCTTGGTAAAGATCGCGGCATTGATGTGATTGTGACCACCCATAACCCTGCTCTGCTTGATGCGGCAGGAGCAAGAATGGTGCCGTTTATTACTGTCGTTCACCGGGATAATACCAGTGGGGCAAGCCTCTTAATGCAACTTGAAGACATCAAGCAATTGCCCAAGCTGATGGCGAGCGGGTCGTTGGGTCAACTCTCTGCTGGCGGGCGAATTGAAGCCGCCCTGAAGCAGGAGGACAATCAATGAAAAAGGTGCTGATTATCGACACCAGTATTCTTTGCGTCTGGCTTGAGGTGCCGGGGATGGATGACTGTGGACCAGAAGACGACAAATGGAACAAACAGCGTCTGGACGAAAAGATTCAGGTAGAAGAACAAGCCCACACTACATTTGTTTTGCCTTTGGCCAGTATTATCGAAACGGGAAATCACATCTCACAGGCGACCCACAGCCGTCGGGAACGTGGTCAGGCGCTGGCAGAGTTGATGCGCAAAAGCGCCAACGAGCAAACGCCCTGGGCCGCGTTTTCTGAACAGTCGATACTCTGGGCACCGGAAAAACTCATTCATCTGGCTGATGCCTGGCCTGATCTCGCTGCCCAAAAATTATCTCTTGGCGATGCGACGATTAAGGATGTTGCGGAATATTATGCACAGATGAATTTTCAGGTTGAGATACTCACCGGAGACCAGGGGCTAAAAGCATACGAACCTGTTGCCCCGGCCGAATTGCCCCGGCGAAGGGAGCGGCAATGAGAGTAGGGATACTTCAAATATGAGAGTGCTTGATCATCTCCTGAAAGCGGTTCGTGATGCCGCCGTCTTCAACCCGGAGGTTCAGGTCGCTCCGGCCTGTATTCTGTGGCCGGATCGTGACCGTCAGTGGGAAGCCGTTATACCCGTTCTTCAGGCCGAACTGCCTGAACTCATGATCCTGGGCGACTATGCGCCAGACAAGCGTATTGGGCCTGCCATCTGGTTGCGTTGCGTGATTGCCGGTCGTGCCGAGGATGTTTCGCTGCCCAAGGATCGGACACCGATTTTTTATCTGCCGGGCGTCAGCCGCCAGGACCTGCGGGCTGTCGAAAGTTGCCCGGATCACCTGAAGCCGCTTGCTGAACTGCAATACCGGGGCGTGATCTGGTCACAAATCAATGCGAAAGACTGGACGATCCTGGCCTATCTGAAATCCGACCAGGGCGGGCTTGGGCTGGATGTCGCCCAAGACAACGATGCCAAGAACGCCATGCAGCTCGCGTTGTATCGGCTCCTCGACGAGGATGTCTCCTTGCTGAAAGGCAAGCGCCTGGATAAGGACTACTTCAACACCCTGTTGACGGGTGGCGACCCGATTCGCGACCTGCTGCAATGGCTTGATCAGGGGGACGCATTCCAGGCGAGTCGTGGCGAGAACGAATGGAAGGCCTTTGTCGAGGTCTCTAAGTCCCAATTGGCCTTCAACCCCCAGAACGAAGGCGTTTTGGCCGGGAGCACCAAGCTCGCAAACCATGAAGGTCCGTGGCATGCCGTCTGGGAGCGCTATTGCGAAGCACCTAAGCGCTACCCCAACATTCCGGCACAAATCCGAAAGTGTCGTCCACCAAGTGACACCATTTTCTGGCATATGGGAGACGGTTCTTTCGACGGCTGGCCTCAGTGGAATGACGACCAGGAGAAAAACCTTCACCGTGATCTTATAGCTCTTGCCAAAGTGCCATCTCACGAGGCGAGAGCGAAGATTAGGGAGCTAGAAAAACAGCACGGTCGCAGGCGCTCTTTGGTCTGGGCCGAACTGGGTGATGCCCCCTTGGCCAGTGCATTGGAACACCTGGCGACCATTGCCGAGATCACGAAAAGCGACCTTTCAGCAGGTTCGGTGGAGGACCTCGCTGCGGGTTATCGAAGCCACGGATGGCGGGTCGATGACGGAGTGATTCGGGCTTTGGCGCAGGTCGATAGTTCTTCTGACTTTGAAGCCGTGACGACCGCTATCCGATCCGTTTACCTATCGTGGGTGGAAGAATCAGCTCGCTATCTCCAGAAGTTGGTTGATGGCGCATCATACCCAGGAGGCACTTGCCTGACGGCAAAGGCAACACCTTTCAGTCCCGGGGACTGCGTTCTCTTCGTCGACGGACTCCGTTTTGATACTGGAAAGCGTTTGGTTGGCTCTTTAGAGGCATGCGGATTTGAAATTTCCGAGGAACCTACTTGGACAGCCCTGCCGAGTGTAACGGCAACCGGCAAGGCGGCGGTAACCCCGGTACGAGACAGGATTCGCGGTGAGGATGGCAGTCCAGATTTTGAGCCGTCTGTAGCAGATACTGGTCAGTCATTAAAAGGAGGCTATCACCTGAAGAAGCTACTGGCCGACGCGGGATGGTCGATCCTTGAGCGTTCTGCCCAAAATGCTGAAAAGGTTTGCGATGGCCAGGGCATGGCATGGTGTGAATTTGGAGACATCGACCATGAAGGTCACGACCGTGGATGGAAACTAGCCAAGCACATCGATGCCCTTATTCTGGAGATCTGTGACCGCATCACGGAACTCTTGGCAGCAGGATGGAAGCGTGTTCTGGTTGTTACAGACCACGGATGGCTGTTGCTGCCCGGTGGTCTGCCCAAAATCGATCTTCCCAGCGCCCTGGCCGATAACAAGTGGGGCCGATGCGCCTCATTAAAACCAGGGGCCACCTCCGAGGAGCGGCTTTACCCATGGTACTGGAATCCAAACCAGTATTTTGCCCTCGCTGATGGTGTGAGCTGCTTCAAAAAGGGCGAGGAGTACACCCATGGCGGCCTGAGCCTGCAAGAGTGCCTGACGCTGCAATTGACGGTAACGCGGGGCGAATCTGCTCAGGCTGCGGCATCTGTCGAATTTACCGACGTGGTTTGGAAGGGTCTGCGCTGTACCGTTGCCGTGGATGGCAACTTCTCGGGTTTATCACTTGATGTTCGTAGCCAAGCTGGCAATTCATTGTCCAGTGTGGTCGTCGGCAGCAAACCGCTTAAAGATAACGGAACAGCCTCTGTAGTCGTCGAGGACGAGGACATGGAGGGGCGTGAAGCAACAGTGGTCCTGATCGATGCCAATGGATCGCTGGTTGCGCAAATCGCCACAGTAATTGGTGGAGGTAATACATGATTGAATTGGACCAGATCGACAAAAAAGCGGCCTCCTCGCTAGAGGGGTACTTGGTCCGGAAGGATCTGGTCCGGACGTTTAGCCGCCAATTTCCGGTGCCGACGTATGTGGTCGAGTTTCTACTCGGCCGGTATTGCGCCAGCACTGAGCAGGATGAGATCGACGAGGGTCTCGAGATCGTCCAACGGCAACTCAAATCGCGAACGGTCAAAGCCGGGGAAGAAGAGCTTTTCAAGGCTCGGGCCAGGGAAAATGGCGAGGTCAAAATCATCGACCTCATCACCGCTCGCCTGGATGCGAAGACCGACTCCTACATCGCGACACTGCCTAGCCTGCGACTGACCGATGTCCGCATTAGCCCGGAACTGGTGAATGAACATGAGCGAATGCTGACCGGCGGTTTTTATGCCGAAATCAGTCTGAACTACGATGCGGCTATCGCCCAGGAGAGCAAAGGCAGACCGTTCGGTGTTGAGTCGCTCCGGGAAATCCAACTTTCCAAACGAGATGTGCTCGACATCCTGGCCGAGGCTCGCAAGTCCTTCACTACCGACGAGTGGAAGGAGTTTCTGCTTCGATCCATCGGCATAGAACCAAACGGATTGTCACGGCGGCAACGCGATGCCCTGATGCTGCGAATGGTTCCCTTTGTCGAGCGTAACTACAACCTGGTGGAACTCGGCCCCAGAGGAACGGGCAAGAGCCATCTCTTCCAGCAGGTTTCTCCGTATGCGCATCTGATTTCCGGGGGTAAGGCCACGGTTGCCCGGATGTTCGTCAACAACGCAACCGGCCAGCGCGGATTGGTCTGCCAATACGATGTGGTCTGCTTCGACGAGGTGTCCGGCGTCTCTTTCGACCAGAAAGATGGCGTGAACATCATGAAGGGATACATGGAGTCCGGTGAATTCAGTCGTGGCAAGGAAAGCATCCGGGCCGATGGCAGCATCGTCCTGGTTGGCAACTTCGATGTTGATGTTGAACATCAGCAGCGCATCGGACACCTGTTTGGCCCCATGCCCCCCGAGATGAAAGACGACACCGCTTTCATGGACCGAATCCACGCCTTTCTGCCCGGCTGGGATGTTCCAAAAATCAGCAAGGAACTGTTGACGAATCACTTCGGTCTGGTGAGCGATTTCTTGTCCGAGTGCTGGAGCCAGCTTCGCAATCAAAGCCGAGTGAGCGTACTGCAAAACCGGGTGTTCTTCGGTGGCGCTCTATCAGGGCGCGATACCAACGCGGTCAATAAAACCGTGAGCGGATTGCTCAAGCTCATCTATCCCGGTGAAGGCGAGACGGCCGATGAGGACATCGAGTGGGCCGTCCATATCGCCATGGAGGCAAGGCGTCGCGTCAAGGAACAGCAGAAGCGCATCGGCGCGGCGGAATTCCGTAATACCCACTTCAGCTACGTGATGGGGGCTGATGGCGTAGAAAAGTTTGTCTCGACTCCAGAACTGCAAAGCGAAAACAGCATTGGTGGCGACCCCCTTGAGCCAGGCCAGGTCTGGACCATCTCGCCAGGTGGCGGTGAAGAGCATCCGGGACTTTACCGTATCGAGATCAATGAAGGCCCAGGTTCCGGCGTCAAGATCCTCAACAAACCCGTGCCGCCCGCTTTTAAGGAAAGCATGGGCTACGCCGAGCAAAACCTCTACGCCCGGGCGATGCAACTGCTCGGGGACAAAGACCCTCGTCACCACGAATTCACCGCCCAACTCAGAGCCTTTGACGCATCCAAGTCCGGCGCGAAACTCGGCATGGCATCACTCATTGCGCTCTGCACGGCTCTCTTGAAGAAGAGTGTTCGCGGCGGCCTCATCATCGTGGGAGAGATTAACCTGGGCGGATCTATCGAGCCTATTCACAACCCCGTAACTATTGCTGAGATCGCAGTTGAAAAAGGTGCCTCGGCTCTCTTGATGCCGGTTTCCTGCCGTCGGCAGCTTTTTGACCTATCCGATGATATGGCGACGAAGATCGACATTCAGTTTTATTCGGACCCCCGAGATGCGATCGTTAAAGCGTTCGCTTATTAATGCCATGATAGGGTATCGATAAATTACGATTTAAAATACTCCATCACGGCCACATTACTCTTGAAACAACAAGGCAACTCATTACTTTTCTATATGCACTAATACCGACGTAAATCACCGCTACGCGGCTGCGTCCTTGACAGACAGAATGCCCGCCGAAATCCTGTCCACCAAGAAGGGATTGGGTTACTTCGGGATGTGCAGCCAAATATTCAGAAAACGCAATATCGAAGTGCCCAGAAACTGAGGCTGACAACACCCAATCCCGTCTTGGCTACCATTCTGTGGCGGGCATTCTGTCTGTCAAGGATGATTTACTTTGCGTGGAATAGAGCTGTTTTGACCTCAAGAAGGAGGCCTGGCCAGGTATCATTCAAAACAGTTCCAGAATTCTACTTTGAACATTCATAACCAACTCAGACTCGGAAGCCATGACAGACTCCGAAGCGATAAATAGGCTGCGTCAGTTGCTCTAAGATGAAATCATCGATTTGAAGATGACCCGCTTCAAGACAGGATGTCCTCTTACGCAGGAGGACATCATGGCGCAGATAGATCGCCTCGACCCGATCGGCAGGCTGAGACTCGTTACGCACCATGCGCCAGAACAGCACATGTCTGAAGATTGACCGGATTAAGAGGTCTACTCTCCAGTTATCTGAGACATATCTCGTCGAACCCTATCTGGGTTATTGGGTTCTCAGATTGACCATCCAGACCAATTCCAATTCCTTCTTGGCGCAATTCAATTACAGCATGCGAATATTTTCATGCGGCAATTTTATTCAATCAGGTGCAGCATGCCGCAAACAGGCCCGACGTCACTCCAATGCGCGGGAGTGACGTCGGGCACAAGTTGCGCCACATAAGGCCCGATGGCGCAATTTGCGGAGTGATGCGCGAGTGACGGTTTTTTTGCTGCAACCCATGAAAATAGTTGTTGCAAATCGCACCCAGTTTGATTTACGATTTTTTGCATGACGTGCTTCGGCTCACCTTCGCGTCATCTTGACATTGAATTAGTCATGGAGTCTTTTCCTTTCAACGACGCGCTGAAATTATCACCTGTGATTTTTCAGGGCATGCAAAGTTAAATTTCTTCTTTGCTCTCAAATTCTGACCTGCTCAGATATTTTTAAATTGTGTTCGAAAAGCGGTTCATGCACCTCTGACGCATTTATCTGCAACAACGAGCACCAAAACATACTGCCTGATTGACCCAATTCCGGGTCAATGCGATTCAAATTGAATTGCAGCAGTACAGGTTTCATGCCTGCCAGCGGCTTTGTCTGGCGCCCAAGCCGATGATTGCTCATCGGCCCCTTGACCTTAAAACGGGATTTCGCCTGAGGGCGACTTCACCCGGTCGAATACGCTAACCAGTATTTCCACATTGGCACATTTATAGCGCCGCTATACAAAGGCGCATTAGATTCTAAATCCGCGTCAAAACTCATGACGCTCTCTTTGACTCCTCCCCGATTTTTCTATTCGGGGTTTTTCCCCCAGATGGGTTCCTTTTAACCAAACTCAGGAGTCATTTTATGACCAAAATTGAATTGGAAATCCGGGAAATTCTTTCCCGAAACAAGGATGGTAGCTATCAGACCCAGCGCGACAGAAGCAAGCTGTTGAGAATGTTTTCTCAACAACTGCGGCAGCTCGGCTTCAATCTGGATAGCATCAGCGATCTCAAGGGCCGGCATATCAATGCATTGCTGGATTTTTGGAAAGAAAGCGGCGTTTCCGCAGGCACCTTGAAAAACCGCATGTCTGCCCTGCGCTGGCTCGCCCGCAAGCTTGGAAAACCCGGCATTATCCCAAAGTCGAACCGGGCATGCGGGATTTCGGAACGGTGTTACATGCCGGAGCGATCGAGGGCCATATCCCTGGACCAGCAGATACTGGACCGGATCACCGATCCTCATGTCGCTTTTTCCGTCCAGCTGCAAGAAGCGTTTGGATTGCGCCGTGAAGAAGCGATGAAGTTCATCGTCCACTCTGCGGATAAAGGCAATCACATCCACCTGAAGGGAAGCTGGTGTAAAGGAGGAAAAGTCCGCGAAATACCGATCCGTAATGCCGTCCAACGCGATCTGCTGGACAGGATTCATGAGTTCGCCGGAAGTGGTTCGCTGATTCCGCCCAGTAAAAGCTATGTCGAACACAAGAGCGTCTTTGAAAGACAAACGGCTCTTGCGGGAATCGGTAACACCCATGGACTGCGTCACCAGTACGCGCAGGCTCGCTACTTGGAACTGACTGGTTGGAAAGCGCCTCTCGCGGGTGGCAAATCGACACGGGAAATGAGCCCTGAAGAGCGATCGATCGACCTGTTTGCGCGCCTGACCATTAGCCAAGAATTGGGGCATGAGCGCATACAGATCACCGTAATCTACCTGGGAAAGTAGATTACGGCTATCCCCAATGATCATCCCTTACGACGACTTGAGGGAGCACCTGGGCGGACGCTCAGTTGAAGATGTCATTGTCCGGCTGAATCAACTGGGCGTCCGATACCTCATCGGTAAACGAGGCCGCCCGTTCACGACCGAGTTTGCACTCAATAGCGCCATGGGGCTAATATCTGCCGAAACGAGCCAGGATGTACCAGCACCGATAGTGGAGATCAAATAATGCCACCCAAACCAAGAACCCGTATTCCAAACCTTCCGAAATACGTCTCCGAATCCAATGGCAGGATTGTCTACCGACCGCGAATTCCGAAAGAATGGCAGCATCTCATTGCGACAGACAAGTCAGGGTTCTTAAGGCCCCCGGTCCGTCTCGGTAAACCAGGCGATCCTGAGGCTTACATCCTGAACGGATATCTGGCCGCCAAGGCAAGCCTTGAAGCTCGAATTGGATCGGTCAAACACACGCTGCGGTGGGTTATCGACGAATACAAGAAATCGAAGTCATTCAAAGCCCTGGCAATTGAAAGCCAGCGTCAGGCCGAGGTGCTTTCCCGCATTCTTGATCATCCTGTCAGTATCGATGGCAAGGACAGCACTCTCGGCGATCTGCAAATCACTCATATCAGCAAGCCGGTGGTAAGAAGGCTGGCAGAAAAGCGCTTGGATGATTATCAGGCAAAAGGCCGCAAAGGCACTGTCCAGGTCAACAGGGAGATCACATTCCTGTCCAGCGCCACCAAATGGGCCATGAACTATCTGGATAATCTCGGCCTGATCGAAAACCCATTCAGAATCATAAAATTCAAGGAAGAGCCGAACCGGCGTTATGTAACGGATGAAGAATACGAAATCCAGTACAAGCAGGCAGCGAGAATTGCTGAATACCTGCCCGTCATATTCGAAATAACCTACCTGGTCGCTTCAAGAGGAATAGAGACGCTGGACATCAAGCTGACCGATATCGATCCAGACCGGAATACGGGTGGCATCTACGTTCATCGCCGCAAGGGCAGCAAGGACAATTTCATCGAGTGGTCAGATCGCCTTTACCAGGCCTACCTGGCGGCAAAAGCATTACATGCCAAACACAAGATAGCCTCGATCGATGCACCACTCATCCTCGGCAGCCATGGCCATCAGCTCAGAAAATCTGCCTTGGACACTGCCATGCAGAGACTGAAAAAACTGATGGAGTCCGAAGGATTGGGTGATATTTTCTGGAGCCTGCACAAGCTCAAATCCAAGGGTGTTTCCGACGCCAGAGACGCCCGGATAGCAGGCCATAAGAGCGAGGCGATGAGGGAACGCTACAAGACCAAGATCGAGCGCCACAAACCGGCAAAATAGGCATTTGTTCCTAAATAGGAACAATTTAGGAACAAGATTAAAAACTGGGAAATTTATGGATCAGCCAAATTACTGATCCATAAGGAGAAAATGGTGGGTCGTGGGCGATTCGAACGCCCGACCAATTGATTAAAAGTCAACTGCCCTTCAACCCAATCTCATAACATTCCAGCCCTCGATTGGTCATGTGACCACGCGAGTCAGGATACACAATACGAATTCTTCTTTCTAGACGCTAGACGCCTTGAAATCGAGCGAACCTCCCAGACCACAACCATTTTTTGTGTGCGGAGGTAAACGTGCAAAAGAACAAACTTATCGTAGCAACGATTTGTAGCTCTAAAGGCGGGGTTGGCAAAACCACCCTAACCGCGAACCTTGGGGCATTGCTGGCCGATCTGGGGCAGCGGGTGCTGCTGATAGATGCGGACAAACAGCCCAGTTTGTCCAGCTTCTACCCTCTTTCCTACCAGGCCGACAACGGATTTGTCTCCCTGCTGATGGAAAACAACCTGGAGACAACCATCAGTCAAACGACGGTTGGCTGCGACATCGTCATCAATGATGACGCAGACGACCGGCTGAGTGACTGGATTCTTCACTCCCTCGATGGGCGGTTTCGACTCAGAACGCTACTCAAGCGACTCGACCATAAATACGACATCATCCTGATAGACACGCAGGGCGCCATCGGCTCCTTACAGGATGTAGGGGTGATAGCGGCCGATTTCCTCATCAGCCCCATCATGCCGGAGACCATCAGCGCCAAGGAATTTGCCCGAGGCACCATGGCCATGCTGGAGCGTTTCCGGCCAATGGCCACCATGGGGGCGCCGGTTGGTACCATCAACGGCATCATCTATCGCAAGGACAGAACCCAAGTCGCGGGACTGATCTCAAACCAGCTTCGAGAGCTCGAATACAACCCTTCATACGGCAGCATTCGTTTTCTCGACACGATCGTCCCTTCCCTGTCGACCTACACCAAGGCAGCGACTGAACAAATTCCCGTCCACCGCTATGAGCGGACACGCTCAGGTCCTACGGACAGCGCATGGATCACGATGCACGAGATAGCACGCGAGTTGTTCCCTCATCTGGGCGGTTCGATCGACAAGAACATTCAACAAGAAAACCATGGAGAGAAGTAAAGTGGCCACGAAAACCCCTTCCGCAGATCAAGTAAGAAACGTCCTCGGCGCGGGATATTTTGGCAACAATCGCGAGATACAGCCTCAAGACCCGCTTGATCCAACACCTATGCGGCTCCCCATCGACCAGATCGACCCGTTCGACCGCAACCCACGCCGCAGCAAGAACCCGGAGTATGACTCCATCCTCGAGTCACTACGCGCCAACGGGCAGGAGGAAGCCCTGACCGTGACGCGCCGACCGGGATCTGAGCGCTACATGATCAAGCGCGGAGGCAATACCCGACTCGCCATTATGAAAATGCTGGTACACGAGGCTGGCGACTCCCGCTTCGAGACGATCGACTGCCTGTTCATGCCCTGGACCAGCGAATCCGACTGCATCATCGGACACTTAAATGAGAACACCACCCAGGGCCGCATGACCTTGATAGACAAGGCTCGCGGCTATCGGGATTTCAAGCTGGAATACGAGCAGGAGAATGGCGTCGAACTGGGCCAGCGCAAACTGGCGGAGTTACTCAAGCAAAAGGGGGCATCGGTGAACACACCTCTTTTAGGCTCTATGAACTACGCCCTGGAAGTCTTGGAACCGGCGATTCCATTGGCCCTGGCGTCCGGTATGGGTAAGCCCATGGTCGAACGCCTGAAACGTCTCGATCAGACCTTCCAGTGCCTCGCTCAGGCGCACCGCCTGTTCGACGATGCCACGCGCGATGCCCAGGTCACTGCCGAGTTCAGTCACATCCTGACCGAGCTGGATGGACCGGACTTTGATATGAGCCAGGCCACACTGGAAGTCACGGACCTGATCATTGACAGGATACGAGAGCAGGCGCCCGCGGTATCAATCGAGCGCCTGAAATACGACATCGACGAGTGCCTCAAGGGCGACCCCTGGAAGGTCTCGTTGATGTCTACGTTGATCGATGAGGAGGACGAGAGTGCCTACCCTCAGACTAGCACTGTCAGGCCGGCCAACGAACCGTCCTCATCAGGGGCTACCCGTAATCCAATACCGGTCACACCAGCTCCTCAAACGCCCGGTCACTCCCCGGCCGCAAACATTGAATCCACGATCAACGCAGGTACTCCTTCAGCAAGTGCCTCACAACCCGCGGCTGTAAAGGCTCCGGCTCCACCTCAACAGCAACCCGAGACAGTATTACAACCCCGCTCCTCCGAACAACGGCTTGTACCGCCGCCACAGGTCATGATCGCCGGAAACGTCGATCTGAAGTCCATGCGCGCCCGCATTTACACACTGGCGCTCAAGTTCGCCAAATCGGTCCGAGTCGACCGATCCCTGAGCATGTTTAACTGGGGTTACGGTTACTTCCTCGATATACCCAAGCCACGCCTGAACACGATCATGACCATGGAGCAGGCGGCGATGGACCCGGAATACAAAATGACAACCCGCCGGTTCTCGAAAGATCATCCAGACGCGCCGTATATCTACGGCTGGTGGTTACTCTGGATCGGACAGGGGCTGACGTATTTCGAGGAAAACACGGTTCCGGGATACGACAAACTACCTGATTCGAACATGAAAATGTTGATGCGACATGTCTACGACCCGATGGATGAACGCCTGTTCACCATCGCCCCTGGCACGCTCTACAAGCTCGGTCAACATATCGGCGGCCTGATGCACCCGATGGACCTGTCGATGGCGTTCAACTACATCCGTGCGGAACACACCATGCGCTACGTCGAGTTCCTCGAGGCGCGCACCCAGATGGCGGCCTACGTCGAAGCCAACAACATCAATGTCTGGGAGGAATGAGTCATGGAAGCCATCATCAAAGATAACGATCTGAATAGCGCGATACTCCGCTACATCTGCCAATGTCACGCCAGCGGCGACTACCGCGCCCTGCAACAGCTTGGCATCGAGGCGGACACACTGGATTTGATCAAGAGCATGACCGTCCATGAGGCGATCTATACATCGGGAATGCGCGCCTCGTTCGTCAAGCACTTGCGCATCGATAACACCATCCTGGCAAATCGTCTCCAGCACGCCAGGCGCGAAGCCCTGCAGCAACAGCAGATCACCGATCTGGTGGTGCACGGCGCGCCGATCAAACTCATACAGGAGCTGACAGGGATGAGCGCCAAGGAATTCGCGGCGCGACGCAGACTGGGTGGCGTCGGTCATCGTGGGCGCACCGAAATCCCGAGCGAAGAGGTTGAGGACATCATCACCGAAGCGTGGAAGGCTCTCGACATGCGATCGGATTTGAGCGCCGATGACTGGATCGAGCTGTCGCGAGTCACCCATCAACCCATACGCATCATTTACAAAGTCATCAAGGGGGAGGAGGACGACTCGAATGACTCTATACACTGACGACGACAGCGACAGTGTCGAGGACGGCAGCGCGGGCACGGCGGATTTGATCCGCCGACTCCGCAATGCCGCAGGCTCGGTCCGTGGTGTCCATCATCACGGACAGGATGCGCTGATGTTCCTCAACACCCGCTACGAATCCTTTCCGGTCAGCCTGCAACAGGACGCGATGATATCGTCCAATGCCAAGGTCATCTACAACCATCTGCTTATTTGGGCCAAGGACCAACGCGCGAGCACGGATGCCTCGCTATTCCCGGATTACGACTGGTTGATCAGAGCGACGAACATGGGGCGGGGTACGATCGCATCGGGCCTCGCCCAGTTGCGTCTACAGCGCTACCTCACGCTGCACCAGCGCCTGCGCTCGGAAGGCGGGCGCTTTGTCGGCAATGACTGGATCCTCAACGACGAACCGATGGCGGCATCCGACACGTTGATTCTGGATCCGGATTTTATTAAGTTCATCAACGAGTGCAAGAACCATCGCCACCATCGCATTCAGGGCCTGGCAATGATTGCCTCCCAGATGATGGAGCGACATATTGCCACCGCCGACGATCCTTTCCGACCTGTCACGCAGATGGAGAAGATCGAGATGCGCCAACAAGCGGCGATGATCCAGCAACAGCGGTTGTTCCCGGACAGAGCAATATCCAGCCAGCAACCGGCACCCGAACACTACTACGGCATACCGGTCGACCTGTTTAACGAGTTCGTCGATCGATTCAGGGACAAGGAAAAAGTGAACTC
>JGI10211J34971_10002567_pt1 | contig 14774 bp, 3 predicted proteins | sample Etolagsediment_FD_34971 | JGI IMG/M metagenome (IMG submission 34971) | reverse complement strand
CTCCTATTCTCCATAACGGGATGGCGACACCCGTGCTCACATTTCCGAGAGAAAAAAGAATCGGAGCAACAACCCATGTGAGAGAGAGGTGGGATCCCTCTTGAGCCCCGCTGCTGGACGCAGCAGCGGTATTTTCATTCCCTCATAGCACAATTGGTAGTTGCGTTGGACTGTTAATCCGAATGTTCCTGGTTCGAGCCCAGGTGAGGGAGTTTTGAGATAATAATATGTATAGAACAACGTATAGAGAGCAATTCAGTTACATTTACTTGTGTGTAAAGGAAATAGTTAAAATGCTTATTCTTGGAGACAGGTATAGACCAGGCGTATAAATAAATCCTAGGATAAAAGATATACCGCAGGGTCAGATTAATCATGCCTTTAACACGTCTGGATAACCTTATTAGTTCAAAAACTGGTAAGTATCTTTATGTTTCTCCCGATGATTTTAACGCAACAGATGCGTTATCTAATAGAGGTAATTCACCAGTCACACCGTTCAAGAGTATCCAACGTGCGTTCTTAGAAATTGCCAGATATTCATATTTGCCTGGTTTTGATAACGATCGTTTTGACCAGTTCAGCATCATGTTGATGCCTGGTATTCACTATATTGATAACCGTCCTGGTCTTGGTGATACTGCTGGTATTGATATTTTTGGATTTGATCAAGGAAATAACGAATGGACTGATAATTCCATTCTTGATATTTCTAATCCTAATAATGTTCTATATAAGTTTAATAACACTGAGGGTGGTGCTATCATCCCCAGAGGTTCATCTCTTGTAGGTTATGATCTTCGCCGTACTGTTGTTCGTCCTCTTTATGTTCCTGACCCTGCATCGGTAACTGTTCCTCGCTCTGCTATTTTTAACGTTACTGGTGGTTGTTACTTCTGGCAGTTTACGATTAAAGATGGTCAAACTACAGCAGAATCTCCTCTTTATAATACATTAGAAGGAACTGGTGAAGTTTATTATGATCCAAATGACTTCACAAAACTAACTGCTCCAAACTATTCTCACCATAAACTAACAGTCTTTGAATACGCAGACACAGAAGAGTTGTCTCTATTCTATAGAAAGATTGCTAAAGCATTTTCTGATTATCAACCAACAATTGATGATCCTGGTGAATTCGATTTCAGAGTTCAGGAGAATAGAATTGTTGGACCTCTATCTGACTCTAGAGTTATTGAGTCTTTTAAATTAGATGATGCCACAACTATTCCAAGTATTCCTGCATCAACAGCAGAAATTGAAGTAACAACAAAAACAGATCACGGATATTTTGCTGGTCAGTTTGTTGCTATTTCTAACACTGAAATTGATGAAGTTTTAGAGGGTATTTTCCCTATCGTTAGAATTGATCAGAATGATCCTCGTAAATTTACTTACGAAGTTCCAGTAGTTGTTAGTGCGATTGGCACTGGTATCGCAGCAGGACAGACCATTAGTGTAGATACTACTCCAGCACTAGGACAGAACGCACAAACACTAGCAGAGGTTGACTCTGTAGAATCTGCTTCTCCATATGTCTTTAACTGCTCTATTCGTTCTACTTGGGGTATTTGTGGTATCTGGGCAAATGGTCTTAAGGCAACAGGCTTTAAGTCGATGGTTATTGCTCAGTATACGGGCGTTTCGTTGCAGAAAGATGACAGAGCATTCATCCGTTATGATGAGTATTCTAACACTTGGAACCAAGCATCACTAGTAGATGCTTTTGCTACTGTTCCTTATCACGCTAAGGGCGATTCTTACTGGAAGGATGACTGGAGAAACTTCCACGTTCGTGCTTCAGAAGATGCTTTCATCCAGAACGTTTCGATCTTCGCTGTTGGTTTCGCAGATCACTTCCTGATGGAGTCGGGTGGTGACATGTCTATCACCAACTCTAACTCCAACTTCGGTAATACATCACTTCATGCTATTGGTTTCAAAGGTTTTGCTTTCAACCAAGACAAAGGTGGTTATATTGATGCTATCATTCCACCTAGAGTTGTTGATGAGGGTGCGGCAAATATTGAAAAAACTCAATATTACACGATTGATATTCAAGGATCTATTCAAGATCCAAACAATTATACTAAGTTATATCTAGGCAGTGAAGATATTGTTACGCCAATTAATCGTCCTGCTGTTGCTATTAATGGTTATAGATTAGGTGCTAAAGGTGGAGAAAAACTTTATGTGAAACTAGATCCAGCAACTGCTGGTGGTACTGAAGAATTTAATGTATCATTGGAACCAACTGGTTTTGTTAAGTATGTTGCTGCTCCTGCTATTTTAAATCCAACTGGATTTGCTATCAACAATAACTATGCTGATGCTGCTAACTTAATTGAAAGCAACCGTCGCATGATTCAGGAGGAAGTCTTCGGTTATATTCTAGAGAAGTATCCAAGACTTCAGAACATTTCTTATGTCAATCCTGGTCGTGATCCTTTAGCAAACAGATATTTTGATGCCCGTGATTTAATTAATTCGAATAGACAACAGATTATTACTGATGCCCAAACTTCTCTAAGCAATTTTAACGGTGCTAACGTTATTTCTGCTGAAGATCTTGGTGCTATGGTTGATGCTGTTGCGGAAGACCTTAGAGATGGTGGTAATTACAATACAATTACATTACTCCAGACTTATTTTGATGGTTCTGGATCTTTACAAAAATATAATTCAAATCAAGAAAGAGATGACTTTATCTGGGCAATTGATAGAGTTCGTGATCTGTGTAAGAAAGCAATAGGAAACTTACTTTCTGTAAAAGCTAATCTTTATGATCCATCAAATACAGCACCAGACCTTTCTGGATATGGTGATCTTCCTACTGGACCTATTACAAATGGTAAGACTGGTTCACAGGCAGAGGCAGATGGTGACACAACAAATGGTGTTACGATTGATCTATCACAGAAGATCGATCCAGCAGGAAGATATAAAGACACTTATAACTTAATTCAAAATAATAAAGATTATATTATTGACAATGCGTTAGCAGAAATTGCTGTATATAATGAGGATTTTTACTTCCCAGGTGATGCATCAGAGACAGCAGTATCAAGATATAAAGATGCTTATCGATTGATTAGACGCAATAAAGATGATGCTCAAACATATGCTATCAACCAAATCCAATTAGCTTATCCAGCATTCACTTTCCCTGGTAATAATTCTGCCAAGTGTCGTAGAGATATTGGATATTTTATTGATGCGATTGCCATGGATGTTTTCCTTGGTGGAAATGCTTGGACTAGAACATTCATTTCTGAATACTTCCAAGGAAACGGAGTATGGATCTCTGGTGGTCTTCAGGGAGAAGAGAATGAAAGTATTGCTGGATTCAATGCTGCTAGAGACTTCTTACAGGATGCTGTATCCAATCAACTAGCAAGCGGTTATCAGGATCTAACTATTAGTCCAGGAGAATCAGTTTATGGTGATGGAAATGGCGATGTTCCTAATACAAATGGTAACGCATGTGTTGATGTTCAAAATACTATTGCTACTTTAACTTCTATTGTTACTCAAGTTATTAGCGATGGTAATCCATCAAGTATTAATGATCCTGCTGATGCAAATTATGTACCACCAACTAACAGACAACTTCTTGCTGGTGAGATAGATTGTCGTACAGATATTGGACATATTGTTGATGCTATTCAGCAAGATTTGTGGTTTGGTGGTAACGCATATTCTATTGCTGCTGCTAAAGCATATTTCAATGCTCGCACTGGATCGCCTATCTCCAATGGTTTAGTTGGTGAAGAAGCACCATCAATCACAGCATTTAAACGTGTTGCTGATGCTATTAACCAAGCAATTAATAATCAACTTTATTACAAAGATCTAACGATTACTCTAGACGAGACTGGAGATCCTCCAATCGTGTCTGATATTAATGCTGATGCATATGATATTGTTTTAAATAACAAGAAATTTATTGCTAAAGAAGCATATGAGAGAATGAAGGCGACATACCCTTCATATCTACCACAATCTACGAATACTGAACAAGATTGTTTAGATGATGTTTATGATGTTTTAGATCAGATAATGTATGATGTTAAGTTTGGTGGAAATGCCAAAACTTATGATTCTGCTGAAATTTATGTTACTAATGTAATGCCTTTCTTTGGCGTTAGTAAGCAAAGAAAGGAATTCACTCCAACCACAGTTTCTTATGATCCTGCTACTGGCGTCACAGTATTAACTATTCCTGGTCATGATATGACTACAGGAAATTATGTTCAGTTTGCTCCAGGAAGTCTTGAATTTACCTGTGCTTTAGATAATCACGCTACTAATCATGATTATCCCCGTGTTGGTGATGGTAACTATGGAACATGGATGGAAATCACTGCTTCTGATGTTAATACAATTACAGTAAATGCTGGTATTTCATCTGATACTTCAGAACATAGATTTGTTTCTGCTGCTGAGAATTGTATCAAATATGGTGTTCAGGTTGAGACTTTCATCGATTCGGAACGTGATGAAGCAGCTAATGTCTTTACTGAAGTTAGAAATCTAATTCCTTCAATTATTAGACAAGAAACGATCACTGCTTCTGCTGGTAATACTGAGTCGCAATATATTGATACTACTATTGTTGATGATTGGGATACTCCAGCATGTGCAAATGCTATTTCTGCGGCAACAACTAACCTTTCTACAATTATTCAAGCAATTGGCACTGATCTTGGTGTTGGTAATTTGAGTGGTATTACTAGAACTGAACCATCACAACCAAATAATGGTAACATTTTATATGGTCCAGGTGGATATGTTCCAGGTAATTGTTCGGATGTTCTTTCAACTGTTAATACTTTAGTTGGTATTATTTGTGATACCATTGCTGGTGGAAGTTTGGATTCTCTACCACCATTAGATAATGGTGAGTGGGATTGTGCTAATGTTCGTTCTTCTATTGAAAACTTATTTGATATTGTAAGAGATTCTATTGCTGAAAATACTTTAGCAGATCTACCTCCAGTTAATCGTGGTGGATTTACAACTGACGCAGAAGTATCTAAGTGTTTCCGTGATGTTTCTTACATTGTTGATGCTGTTGTACAAGACTTAAGATTGGGAGGCAACATCAATTCTGTTCAGGCAGGTGAAGCATATTACGTTGGTAATGATTTAGAATATATTGATGGTGAAAAATCTGAAACCATTGACGCATGGAATTATGTTGGACAAATGGCAACTGCTGCCATGAGAAACTTTGATGTTCTCGCATACAACTGTTCAACACAAGCTGGTTCGGCAATTGTTGATGTTAATGATACTAGAGGTATCCTGATTGGAATGAAGGTGGAGCAGTATGATGAAAGCAACATTTCTGATCCTCCATACGTAAATGGTCTTTTACAACCTACTGAGCAAGGTGGTGCAAGAAATCCAATTTATTCAACTTTAAATCCAGATGTTTATGTTAAGCGTATTGTCAGCAATACACAGATTGAATTGGGAGTTAGAAATTCTAGATTAACTACTGGTGCTATTTCTGCTGCTAAACTTACCAACTCCTCATCAATAAATCTATACTTTACTTTTGAGAAAGGACAATGGGCAGATACTTTGCCTAATATTGTAACAGTTGGACCAGCGTCTGAGAATCCAGATGTTGTTCAAGACACACTAACATCTCCTTCAAGGAGAGAATGTGCTGGAACTGCTGATGCTATTGAAACATTGATCGGCAACATCACTACTGTTATCAATAGTGGTCCTGGTAGTGTTGATAGACAACCACAGACTGTAAGCATTGGTGCATTTGCTTCTAGGGCAACAGTATTCACAATTAATACAACTGGAACTGGTGCTTCTGATCCACACCTCTTTGAGACTGGAACACCTGTAAGACTTGTTCCACGTCCTCGTTTCGATGTTACTACTGGCAAGTATGTTGATGTTGATAAGCGTCTTGTTAGACTTCCTAATGGATTTGAAACTAATACAACGTATTACGTAATCGCTCCTGGAAGAAGAACTCAACCAGAAGATTACAGTAACACTACATTCTTTAATGGTAGTGATCAAACTAAATTGATGCTTGCGACTTCTAAGGAGAACGCAGCAGCAGGTATTTACATCTACGCTTCTGAATCTGAATCAATTGATCCTAATGTTGAAGTTGATATCTACCAGTTTATTCTTGATGAAAAGTATGATCTTCATAGTTATACCTGTAAATTAACTAATACAGTTAATGCTGGTATTATGTCAGATGTGTCGCACATTTTTGACATTCCATTCTCTTCTGTAACACCACAGAAAGCATTTATTAGAGAAGCTGAAGGATATCAATTACCAAATGTATCAACAACATATTCTAGTGATCCAGACGTTGCTGTAACCAACTCTTCTGATGCTAATTTTGGTAGAATTAATCCAAATAAAGAATTCTTTGTTCGTTATCAGAATGATCAAGTATTCACAATTCATAAAACTCATGCTGATGCTATTAATAATGTAAATCCAATTACATTTACTTCTGGTCAGACACAACCTTTCGAGGTTTATGCTAACAAGCGCAGAAGTCCTGTTCTGTTTGATCCAGCATTTAGCAATGGTGTTACCAATACTGGTAAGTGGTATGTTAATGTTAAGGATGAAGGATCTTCTAGTGTTACACAAAGTGTAAGGGAAGAAAATATTCTTTGGAGAATACAGCAAAGTGATTACGCTGAGCGTATCAGAACTACTGATACTTGGTTTACTCGTCTAAAAGACGAAAGAGAAGCTGATGATAGAACATATAAACTACGTTATGTCATTCCTAAGTATCTTGAAAATGCTAGAGATCCTATCAATGGATTTGTTATTAAAACAAGAACTGATGATACTCGTAAGTTAGTACCACAGAAGATTCTATTAAAACCAGTTACTGGAAACGTATATGGTGCTAGATTTGTTAACCCAGCGCAATCAACTGAAACTATTGGATCTACTGAAAACACAAGTGATACTTACGATCCATATTTCAAGCAAGCAAATTCTTCTTTTGATTATAGAGCATTTGCTAAATTCCGTTCTGGTATCAGAGCAACTATTCAGTCTGGACGTTATGTTGAAGATATCGCAAATCCAGAAATCAAATATCTCGAACTAACAGTATTTGATCATGGTATCGATACACTTAATTTCCCTGGTCTAAGAAATGAATCATTTACAACTGTTGAAATTAATGCTCCACAGGGTGGTGAATGGACTGTTAATAAAACTGCCAGTGTAGCAGCTAACCAAGTTTCTTGGTCTGGTAATTCCTCTGGTATTGCTAATATTCACGCATACTACACTGTTGGTGGAAGACATTTCTTGATTATCAAGAATATTCGCGGTGGTAAACTAGAATTCTCTGAATACTACGACACCAGATTTACTCAAGGCACTACGTTTGCTGATATGCTGGATGACCAGGATATGGGCAAATCGCTACCTCTAAAAACATTAATCGCAAAAAATTATCCGCAGTATTATTACAAGCAAAACGGCGCTAATGTTTATACCATTACTCCTGGTGATCGTATTCAGGATGATGCTGGTATTGAATACTACGTTGATTCTGTTGAAGATGCTGGAGTTATCGAAGATACATTCTATGTCTTCAGTTATGAAACCTTACAGCGTAGAATTTCTGGTCAGCAAGACGGTATTTACTACCTCTCTTGTTTACGCGGTAATATTTCTCCGTTCCCAACTGGTGCTGGTGTCATTGATAATTTCAAGAAATATAAGTTCTCTCAACCAGTCAGTAATCTATATCCATTAGATTATAAAAATGATCCTCTTTGGTTCAAACAGAACGGAACATCTAGTGAAGAATTAGCTCTAGCAGCTTTAGAAAATGATCCTCCAGCAACATATTCTGCTGCTGATAATTACATTCATGGTCTTGTTACTACTAATGATTTCAAAAACTCTGTTACTAAAGAACTTGTACTTGATCTAATTGATCAACCTGCATTTGCTGATAACAATTATGTTCAAACAGCAATTGAGGCACAGGTAGGCAACGCAGCATCTGGTTCTGAGCAAAGAAAGATTCCTATTGCTGGTGATAATGCTGTATATACAGATCAACGTTACTATGTTGAACTTCGTAGACCATCTATTGCCCGTGCTGGTAACCATACATTTGAATATCTTGGTTTCGGTCCTGGTAACTACTCCACAGGTCTCCCAGCGCGTCAGGAGATCGTCTTAACACCTACTGAGGACTTCTATGCTCAAAGTAAGAAACAAGACGGTGGTATCGTCTTCTACACGGGTCTGAACTCCAATGGTGACCTCTATATTGGTAACCGTAAGATTAATGCTATTACTGGTGAAGAGACTTTCTTAGAACAAGCAGCATTAACTTCTGGAGAAGATGAGGATGAGGATATTGGAAATCTAGTTACATCATTTGATACACCTGTAACGTTTAATCAGAACATTACGGTTGTTGGTGGTGATGGATCACTTCAAAACGTATTCCAGTCTCCAGTTATCATCTCTGTACAAGACAATGACTTAACTCAAGTTCGTGATTGTCTAATCATTCGTTCTAACGTATCACCAACAGATCCTGTCACTGGTGAAGAGCAAGATGAACTTCTCTCTAATACTAGCTTTAGACCACCAGCAAAAGGTGATATTAAATTAACCAAGAACAGAATTAATTCTGCTATCTTTGCTTGGAATTCTAGAGGTAATGGTCAAGAGTATCAAATTCAAACACATACAACAAATGGTGTTCCTTCAAATATTTCACCAAACAATTCTGCATTAGTTGCTTCTGGTGGAACTAGATTGTATGGTAATCAATTTGTTGATTATAGTGGAGTTGCTGCTAAAGCAGGTGATATTCTGTTTAAAGGAAAAGAAGTTGGTAAATCTGGATCTATTGGTTGGATTTTTGCGAACTATTTTGATGAAATTTCATCTAATAACATTTTTACAATTGAATTTGATGGTACAAATGTTGTAAAACTATCTTTCCGTGATAATTTTGGCGTTGATGTTCTTAATTCTACTCTAGGAATTACATCTAGTTCTCAAATTAGATTTACCAATTATCCTGATAGCAGATTGAATACTGTTCCTTGGATTGTATTCAGTCCAAACGGTGATGCATTCTCTTCTAATAACAATTATGTACATTTCCAAGTTAATGACTCTATCACCATTCAAACTTTAAACTGGAGTGCGGTTGTCGCTGCAAATCCTGGTGTTAAAGTTGAATTCTCCAATTCAAATTTCAAAGAATATGGTTTAATTGGTGCTGAAGCAATCAGAACAGATACTGAATCTATTGGTGATTACAAACTAGGAATCAACACGATTGCTCGTTCTTCACATGATGCTTCTCAAAATGCTTTTGTTTCAACCGAGACAGAACCAAGAGCAAACTTAGATGTTGTTGGTACAACCTTTATTAGTGGTAAGACCATTAATTCTTATCTCTCTGAGAATACTATTTCTAAGACAGAAACCAATCAAGATAATGCTTTCCTAGTTGGCGGTGATAGTTCTTCTCCTGATGATCCTTCAGTGTTGAGAGTAATGACTACCAATAATGGTAGAGTTGGCATCAATACTTCACTTGGAGATACTGTAAATCCATACAAGAATCTTGATAGAACTTTTGTTGTTGTTGGTGATGCTAGAATCCATGATAATCTTGAGATTACTCAAGATCTTCAGGTAAATGGTGGTGATATCACAACTACAAATAATGCTTTCAACTTTATTAATACAAACGCAAATGTTTTAAACTTTGCTGGCGAAGGTCAGATTCTGAACCTTATTAACAATACTACTACCGATCAAACAGTAAATATTGCGAACTCTTCTACAAGACAAACAATATTAATTGGTGAAGCAGCAACCAATTCTACCTTGAAGATTCATAGAAACAGTGATAACGCAAGTATTGAAATTGGTACAGTATCTAATGACGTTACTTCAGTTTGCGACATTACGATTGGTGGAGCATGGGCAACTCAATCAGATGCTAACTCATCATTTAAGATTGGCACATTCTATACAGGTGTTGCTGGTAATTTAGAGATTGGTACTGGATATGGTGCTGGTACTAGCTCTTCTAGATTGTTTACTCAAACTAGAATCGCTAATCTATTTGATGGTGACCAAACAAATACAGTTAATCTTGCTACAAACGCAACTACATTTACTCTTGGTTCAACTGGTGGCACAACTTTCATCCGTAATACTTTGAATGTTCTTGCTTCTCACATTGTTGAGGGTAACATCAGACTAGATGGTGGATTGAATGCTGGTATTATTGAGATTGAAAGAGGTAAGTTTGGAACTACAAGAATCGGTCACCAAGTTGGTGGTGTTGAGAATCCAAATATTGACTTCTATCAGTATCTTGATACTGGAAGATTGATTGATACTGCTGGTATTTCTGCTTGGGGTTCAAATACATTCTTAGTTGCTGGTGGTCAAATTGCTTCTATTGACAACGTTGTCAATAATGGAGCAAATTCCAGAACTCCAGGTACTTATAGGTTCCTATCTGCTACAAGCGATGGATCTGGAACTAATGCTTCATTTACGATTACTATTAGATTTGACTTTACGTTTGATATTACTATTGATAGTCCTGGTGAGGGTTATGCTGATAATGAAAATCTAACCATTACTGATGATCAGTTAGGTGGTGGTGGAGGAGGAGACTTTACCTTCCAGGTAAATGGAACTAACTCTGCTGGTACTTCATATTATCTACCTATTACCACTCCTGGTGTTGATGATTTCCAAGTTGGTGATCTATTGTTGATTGACAGAGGAAATTCTTCCTCTCCAGACACTGTTGGCGTAGCACCAAATCAACTTACTGGACTTAGAAATGAAGCACAAAGTGAAATTGTTCGTATTGTTGGTATTGCTAATATCGCAAACCCATCTGATCCTAATGGTTATCGATTAATTGTTTCTAGAGGACAGGAAGGAACAGGAACATATGTTAATCACCCTGACGGTTGCGTCATTGCCAAACTAATTAAACAAGCAAATGCAAGTTTTATTACTGGATCTGACTTAGATGGTAATGGACAATTAGATGAACCATTGACAGGTATTGGCAGTACTGCTGGTAATGTCAATATCGGTATTGCTGAGTTTGGTGGAACTTTAACTACTAGAGATTTACTAAGATTGAGTCAAGCTGAATTTGTTGGAGTTGCTCAATTAATTAGCACATCTCCACAGTCTTTAACTGTTAATGATGGTGGATCACCAGCAGCTGATGTATTTAAAGTTGAGTCTACTACTGGAGACACTTACATCTTTGGTGATATTCTTGCTGGTGTAGGTTTTAACAAATTTACTGTTAATTCTGAGACTGGTAATACTAATATTGCTGGTACTCTAACTACTGAAAATACATTAACAATTAATGGTTCTAGAAATTTAAATACTGAGTTCTTCACCATTACAGATGGTGGTAACGATAGTAATGCGGCGAGAACAACTTTACAAGTTGACACGGCAACTGGTGACCTTGACATCTATGGTGGTAACTTTAACATCTGGAGTGCTGATGGGAATGATCCAAGACTAACTCTTGTCAATTCGTCTGGTGACTTTACTGTATATGGTTCTCTATCTGCTCTAGGAACTGGCACTTCTACATTTGGTGGTAATGTTGATATTGCTGGTGATTTGTTTGTCCAAGGTGGTGATTTAACTGTCAATTCTGGAGGTAATGAAATCTTTGGTGTAGATAACGATGGATCTGTTACTATTGCGGGTCAATCAAATTACTTCTCACAAACTGGTGGTCGTAAGTGGTTGTATCAAGCAGATTCTGTTATCCAGGCAGAGGCAAATGTTAATTACTTTGTTAATTGTACTGGTAATACTTTAATTAAATTACCTCAAAATGCTCTAATGGGTGATATGATTCGCATTATAGATATTAGTGGTAGTTTAACATATAACTTAAGTATGGTTATCAGAGCAGCTGATAACGTTAAAGTACAAGGAGAGACATCTAACACTGGTTCTTCTGTGTTAGCTGGTATTCCACCATCATCATTTGCTGGATATGGTGGCGGTGAATTAGTTGTACAAACACCAAACGCAGCATTTGGTTTAGTTTATGCTGGACCATCTACACCAGACGGACTGCCAGGAGCACCATCATCTCTTGTCGGTTGGTATCTAATGGACATATAAAAATGCCGTTTTATCAAGAATCAAAAACTATGAAAGGTGCCGTTATCGGCACCATTATGCCATGGTCTGGACCTTTGAGTGAGATTCCAAAGGGATGGATTATTTGTGATGGTGGTCAACCAGAGGCAAAAGATTATCCACTATTAGTACAAGCAATTGGAGATACGTATAATGAAGGAACTAGTAATTTAGGTGGAGCATTTCCAGCATATACTGGTAATTTCGTTTTACCTAATTTAGTTGATGGTAGAATGTTGATGGATATTGAGCAAGAGTACTTTCAGGTTACTGGTAGAATAGATGATATTGATCAAGATCCCGATGCTGGTAATTTGATTGGACCATATATTGGTGAAAATATTGATAATGGTGTTCCTGAAGTTTTTAATGATGTTTCTACTGATGTCGAATTTGAATTAAATGATAGATTTGGTTACAGTGGTAAAATTTCTGGAAATACTATTGTTGATGGACAGGGAGCAAAGGATGTATTCATTGGTGGAAGAAAATTGGGTCATGGACATATCAGAACTCATTCACACTCTGGTTCATATGAAACACTTGCTGAACTTTCTCGTAATAGACCAGGACTAGGTGTTGTTCCATATAGTAATGTAGAAGCACACTTTACATATGCGAACTATGATGAAGCTACTATTACAGCTGGCATTAATGGTGGTGACGGCGCAAGAGACGAAGCTAGATTTAGTTTAGGGTGGAAAAAAGACGGTATAGATTTAGTAAGTTTTACGAATAATCCACAATTACTTCAGTTTAGTGGAGCAGGTCAAGGATTTGATGGTAGGACTCTTGCTAAAGTTAGATCAGAAAATCCTCCTGTTAATTTATATGCTCAAAATGTAAGCGCAACTCCCATTGCTAATTTTGAAGAATTTGATTATAGAATATGGGCTGGCGGTGGTAGTATTCAATATGGTCCAGGGGGTCAACCTTTTGGAGTTCCAGATGGATTTAGGAATGACTATCCTGATGTTCCTTCTGTTGGATATTTTACAACATTTGTAAGTAATATTGGAAGTGCTTGGTTGGATGATTCTATCCAAGCACACGCGCATGATCCATTTCAGGTAGTTTATGACCAAAATAGTTTAAAACCTCAATCTAGATTGCAATCTGAGGTAAATATTCCAATCACTACAGTTCTTGATAATGCTACTAATACGGCAGCGTTACAAATTAGTATGAATACTTCTCAACCCTCTCTAACTTGCGTATACATCATCAGGGCATACTAAAATGGCAAATTACACGAACGAAAGATCAAAATTTGGCGGTATGGTTGGGACTATTTTAGTCCATTCTACTCCTGGATTAGGAGTAGCTAATGATCCGACAACTGCTAATTTTAAAGATACATTGCCTGCTGGTTATTTGAGATGTGATGGAAGTATTTTAAATTCAAAAGATTTTGTAGCATTATCGAGAGTATTGGGGTCGGGTGATTCTTCTAGATTTCGTAAAGATAATGCTAATATTAGAGAACCAAATGAGGAAACTGGTGATCTAGGGCAATTTCAATTACCTGACCTTGGATCAAAAGTTATTATTGGTGGTAGAGGCACAGGAATATATAACGCAACTACTGTAGATACTGGTGTAGTTACTACTAATCCAACAAATAGAGTTGGACCTCAAATTGAAGTTATCAGTAATTTTGGTAATAGGATAACTTCAAATTTTGTTGGAAATGCTCAAGTTGCTGCTAGTGGAGAATTACAATTTTTAGGAAATCCAAGATATATTGTTCAAAGAGAAACTAGTGAAACTGAATTAAATATTGATAATTTCCAAGGTCATGCTCATAATTCAACTCAAAAATTTATAAACTACTCTGGTAATCATGCCGTAGGACAAACTGGAGGAAAAGATCGGGGTCAAAGATTGGCAAATAGTGGATCTTATAACCAGTTAGATTTTTCTAGCGATTGGGAGGCTGATTCTATACATAAACACAACATTGATAGACCTATTACATACGCACATAATTTCATATATGAACACGATAATGTTGATATTGACATGTCTGGTGTCAGTGCTTTTGTCGATGTTGATATTTCTGATGACGAAAAACTAGATCAATTAGTAACTCCTTTTATTCTTGTAGAATATATTATTAAGTTCTAACCATGTCATCGCATCTCGGCAGCGGAACTAGCTATACAGCACAAAATGGAATTAATAGAGATCCTGGTTGTTCGCCACGCCCCAATAATGGATGGTATACAAGATCAGGGCAAGCACGATCTAATCCTGATGAAGATGTTAGATCATTACGAATTATTAGAAACAATAATTTAATTTCACCTATATCTCCATCTAATCCTAATGATGGATATACGGCACAAGATGAACTTACTGTTTTTTATGATGGATATATTTACAAACCTGGAACATATAGAGGTAGTACTTATGGGTGGGATAATAATGATGAATCTTGCTCATATCAAGCACCTCCTGGTGGAGATAATAACAATGCTTTTGATTTAGTTAGATACTCTCCAAACATTACGGCATTTATTTCTGTATCTCCAACAACAATTTCTGAGGGAGAC
>JGI10211J34971_10002563_pt1 | contig 14787 bp, 21 predicted proteins | sample Etolagsediment_FD_34971 | JGI IMG/M metagenome (IMG submission 34971) | reverse complement strand
AGTTTTTTATATTAACAATCTTCATTCTTAAAAAATCAATCTTTTTTATACTCTTTTAACTCTTATAATATATCCTTCATTACTCATTACTCATTACTCTCTGTGTGACGGTGAGAACAACTATGGTAGTGTTGGTCTTGAGTATAACCACGGTTNAGAGTACTGGCGACCATATACTTATGCGCAAGATACTATGATCGGTTNTAAATTAGTCGTGCGTGCTTCTTCAGTTGATATTGGAACAGTTACAAATTCTATAATTCGGATAATAATGGAATAACTGATTCAGATGTTCCAGGACAAATGGCTGTAGAGATGGCTGGTGCAGTGGAATTCTTGGACAATAGAGATATGTTGCCACCCTTTAGGAAGAACTTTAAAAGGGTAGATTTTGATGTTTACTCTATCTGTTACCTTGAAGTGATTTATACCGTGTCAAAAACACATCCTGAGGCAGGTGCTTTTGCCCCTTTGTTCCTTATATATGTATCAGAAAAAAGGGACACATACTATGGAGATTGGTTTTCCGTCAGTCTATAACTGGATAGCGTCAATCGCGATAGAAGATAAGGAATCTGTGGATGTCTTAATGATAGCACAAGAGAAAATGGAAGAGATATTGAAAGACCTTACAAAATAGTCAGAGAACTTTCTCTGGCGAACAATCCATTATCAGGCATTTAAAATAGAGACACTGTCTCCCCTTCTGATGGTGCCTTTCTCAATGACTCTTGCAAAAATACCTCTATCGTCTTTTAGTAAGGTGGGTAGATTTTCATCTATATTGGAAAGATGGTCGCACATGGTACAATTTTGGCTTATCTGAAGCAGTACTTCCCCGATGCGAAGTCGATCTCCCGCAGTTAAATGGTAAGGATTGTAGTCCATTAAAATATTTTCTCCCAAAGCACCAAAAGGTAGGGCTATGTGATGCTTTCTGGCTAATGTATAGCTTGCTTCTGAAGTGATAAGCACAGAACGTTGGATATTTTTATCATAATATTTGTCTTCTATGATACCTTTAGGATCTAAGTTGAATGATTGTTTCTCAACCCTGAGGGAGGATCCCGGTACGGATATAAACAGGTCGATAACCTTACCTACATTTTTCACTAAAGTGCTCCTGTCTTTTTTTAAAATTGTACCATAAAGATTTTATAGAGGAGCGTTGATTCAGGGGTGTAGCTTTCTGCACATATACTTGTGTTGTGTCAGAAGAGTTAAAGCTCTTTTATATTATCTTTAAAATTAGATTTTAAAGAGGGGTTTTGTGAAGATGAGCAGTGAAAAGACCATAGAACAGTTTTATGTGCAGGTAGAAGAAAATATGGATAGGGGCATGCTTTATAGAGATGCCATAGAGCTAGCTGCAGTGACGGTTGGGGGCATGATAGCCGCCAAAGTAGCACAAGCTATGGCAAAGTACCAAGAAGCCATACACCCTCAGTCCCATTTATCACAAGAAGAGAATAAAGATGCTCTAGCACTTTTAAGCATGGGCGTACTCTGGGATAATGCCTACTTTAATCCCATAGAGCCTGATCCTGGCACACCGCTGGAAAATACCTTAGCTCAATCGATCTACTTTATCATGAAGTATGGCAGAGAAGAAGAGGGGATGAATAAAGCTTTGGAGGCCAATGCAAAAAATGAAGGGGAGACCGAGGTGCGTGCCAAAGCCATACAAAGGGTACTGGGGAAAGTATGAAACGCCGTCATTTTTTAGCGTTTACTTTTTCTATGTTCTCTTTCACCACGGAAGGCTTAACAGAAGACTATAGAGAGCAAAGACCCGAAGCATGGAAGGCTTTTTCACTCAATGATGCAGCTATGGCTTTGTATGGAAAAGAAAAGTTCGCCACAATGCAAAAAAGTACCCAGCTAGAACTCATCGTCCCAAAAGGGATAGTGAAAGATAGAGAAGATATCTCGATTACGATACGGTCTAGCATGAAGGCAAAGAGCGTGGCGATCTTTCAAGATGTTAATCCCAAAAGTTTAGTTGCAGTATTTGAGATAAGTGATGAGAACATTATCGACTATACCTTTTCTATCAGGATGGCATTTAAGGGAACCGTTTTTGCCGTCGTTGAAAGATTGGATGGAACATTGCATTACACTAGAGCGTATATTGATATCTTGACATTAGGTTGCATGGCTTCTGGTGATTAATCTTATTTGAAACTATAAGTTAAAATGAATTATTAAAATAAACATTAAAAATGAATAATTTTAGATAGATATTATTGATGATCTTAATATATTTTATTTATGTTTTTTTGATGGCTATTCGTTACAAATAGTAGATAATTATGTAAATTATAAGGGCTGATTGATAATATTTTGTTCTATTTTTATTTTATTTCAATATAATCTATAGCATATGACAAATATTAAGGTAACGATCCTTAGTCATTCTAAAATTAATCAAGGAGGACAAATGAATAAGATAAACGAAAAAGAACTTGAAGTCATTGCTGAAGTATCAGAACAAGCATCAAGAAGAAACTTTTTTAAGAAAACAGCAACTTATTCTATGGGCGCATTAGCAGCAGCTAGTGTTGTCGCACCTGTCACAATCAATGCAAGTGAGCATATTAAAGCAAATGCTGAAGATGATCCACATATTATGGAGCACAAGCCATGGAGTCTTAAATTTGGTGATGATGTAAGAACAAACCTTTATGGTATGCCTTCTCCTTACGAGCATGGCGTAACAAGAAGAACGACACCTATTCTTTCTTCTGGTAACTATAGAGCGTCAATTGCCGTAACGCCTATTCAGGATTTGACTGGGATTATCACGCCTAATGGACTTTTCTTTAACAGGCATCATGGTGGTACACCAACAATTGACCCAAATCAACATAGACTTATGATTCATGGTCTTGTTGAAAAGCCTATTGTTTTAACGATGGACCAACTTAAAAGATATCCAAATGTAAGTAGAATTCACTTCCTCGAGTGTCCAGCAAATGGTGGACCAGAGTGGAGAGGACCTCAGTTTAACTCTATACAGTTTGCAAAAGGATTTATGTCTTGTGCTGAGTGGACGGGTGTGTACATTAAAGATATTCTTAAAGATTTAGGTCTAAAACCAGAAGCACGTTGGATGCTGGCAGAAGGAAATGACAACTCACATATGGGTAGAACTATTCCTGTAGATAAAGTACTTGATGATGCCATGATCGTGTGGGGACAAAATGGTGAAGCATTACGTCCAGAACAAGGTTATCCGATCAGAATCGTTGTCCCAGGTTGGGAAGCAAACCTCTGTGTAAAATGGTTAAATAGACTTGAATTTGCATCTGAACCATTTTATGCAAAAGAAGAGACATCTAAGTATACGGCATTGAAGCACACAGGTAAAGCGATACAACACTTCTATGTCAATGAAGTGAACTCTGTTATTACTTCACCATGTCCTGAAAAACCTTGGGATGAGCTAGTCAAAGGTGATATGGTAGAAATAGAAGGGCTTGCCTGGTCTGGACACGGAACTGTTACGACAGTTGATGTATCTTTTGACGGTGGTAAGAATTGGGTTGAAGCATCATTGAAAGGTTTGGTACTTGAGAAATCATGGACTAGATTCTCACTCATGCACGAATACACAGGAAAGCCAATGCTTCTTAGTTCACGTGCATCAGATGATGCAGGACACATACAGCCGACTGTTAAAAATGAGAGAGCTGCTGTAGGAATCGAAGGTGTATACCATAGAAATGGTATTCATACATGGGAAATAGATGCAAAAGGAGAAGTGACTAATGTACAAATCTTATCATAAAAAAATTGTTGCAAGTACTTTACTTGCATCGGTGGTATTTTTGGGAACTGCTTGTAATGCATCTAACGGTACAAAAGAGACAACAGAAGTAACAAGTACGGCAGCAAAGACTACGACGATTGCAAAAAGTGCGCCAGTAAGTTTACCAATGAATACAGAAGGTTTTACGAAAAGAGAGATCGATGCTGTAGGTCCTTTGGCACCTATGCTATCGGATACAGTGAAGAACACTTATGAGCATAATGGTAAACTGGTTATTGACGGTGGTGTTATCTATCCTGTTGTCAATGGTAAAACGGGTTCATATTATGTAAATGAAAAAGCACACAAAACACCATTTAATAAAGGTAAAACAGCAACTGCCAATGAGCAGAAAGCTTGGGATATCGATGTTATGCCTGACGGTACAGGTCTTCCTGAAGGTTCAGGTTCTGTAGAATTTGGTGATGAAGTATATGAAGAGAAATGTCAATCTTGTCATGGTGACTTTGGTGCAGGTGCTGGGCTTTATCCGAGACTCACAGCAGGTAATGCCTATAAAATGCAAAAAACACTAATGTATCAAAGAACAGATCCAAATTCTGATGGTCCTCAACGTGTGTTTGGTTCGAACTGGCCATATGCAAGTACATTGTGGTGGTACATTTATACTGGTATGCCTCACCAAGCGCCAATGTCTTTGACAGTAGAGGAAGTTTATGCACTTTCTGCATATATTCTTTATATTAATGAAATGAAAATTGATGGTGAGCTAGTAGACGATGAATATGTACTTGATAGAGAAAAATTCTTAAAAATTGTTATGCCAAACGTAGATGGTTTTGAGCCTGATATCAATGGTCCAAAAGGTCCAGACAATGCTCGTGAATACTTTAATAATCCATTGAACTATGGTAATGGTGTTAGATGTATGAAAGATTGTTTTGAAGGTGAACCTGAAGTAGCAAGAATTGTATTTGCGCTTACTGATTTTGAACCACCATTGAGTGATGAAAAAACATTGCCTGCAGTAGCAGATGCGGGACCTGCACATCCAGGGAAAGCTGCATACGATGCAAGTTGTAAAGTATGTCATGAAACTGATGCCATGGGTGCTCCTGCAGTAGGTGACAAAGCAGCTTGGACTGCAGCACTTAAAAAAGGTATCGACAAAGTTTATCACAATGCTATAGCCGGAATTAACGGTATGCCTCCAAAAGGTGGTGCTATGGATCTTACTGATGCACAGATGAACGAAATCGTTGATTATATGCTAGAAGAAAGTAAATAAGCGTGAATTATCACAATTATTACACATTATATTAGTAATATCAAATATTAGGTTGGCAAGTGTCGACCTTTTATCTAAATTTTTATACAAAAGGAAATAAAATGGATAGAAGAAAATTTATGAGTTTAAGTATGGTTGCAGTTGCTGTATTACCAGCGAGTTTATCTGCAATTGATTTTAGAGCTACAAAGCCAGATACATGGACTGCACATACTGTTGCAGATGCGATTAAAGCACTTTATGGTGACATTAAACCAGAAGAAAAAGGTGTGAAAGTTAAGGCACCAAAAGTTGCAAGTAACGGTGGAGCGATCCCTGTGACTGTAAAATCTGATATTGATGCTAAAACTGTTGCTATTTTCCAAGATGCAAACCCAGAAGCTACTGTATGTGTATTTGATGTACAAGAGGGTGGAATTGTTGATTATATGGCTAAGATTAAAATGAAAAAGTCTGGTAAGATTACTGCAATTGTAGAAGGTACTGATGGTAAGTTCTATGCAGGTACTCAATCACTTGAAGTTGCTCTTGGTGGATGTGAAGGTTAATCCCTTTCTTAACCGGTTAGGTTAAGTTCTCACGCTTAATGAAGTATAAACAGAAATAGAAAGAAAAAAGGAATATCATGGGTAATATGAAAATCAAAGCAAAGCTTAAAGGCGATGTAGTACAAGTAAAAGTAATGGCAAAACATGACATGCTTACATATGATCAAGCAAAGAAAAAAGGTNTTGATGCAAACTTCATCACACATATCTCTGCTTCAGNAAACNATAAAGTAGTATACGATGTATCTACAAGTCAGTTTTGGTCTAAAAATCCACAGTTTAAATTTAGTTTTAAAGGTGCGGCTAAAGGTGATGAGGTTTCAATCACATGGACTGATCTTAAAGGTAACACTGTTACAGAATCTAAAAAAATCAAATAATGATTTATTACAGCTATTCGGCTCTTATAGTCGGATAGCATGTAAATTTAAATCCTATACTCCAAAATTATAGCGTTTAAATTTACATGCACGAAAAACTTAGGTTTGCTAATAATAGTAAAGATTAAAGTGTGTGGTGTATTTCAAACCAGTAGGTTTCACTTCTTGTGATTGTGGCTTTCTTTCTTTGGTTGAAGTGTTCGGTAATATCAAATCCCTCTGTACCTAACCCCTCTTTGTATTCCTTGATAAATGATGTATAGGTTTCTTCTCTCATCGCAGTGATTTCATAGTTTACTTTATCATAGAGTAGATTCCCTACTTTTATTTGTTCTCTTTGTGTTTCATTGAGATTGATGCTTCCATAACGCTCTTCTTTGGGGAGAGTCATACTCATCTCAATATATGTACGCATAGAGGCGAGCATATGCTCTAGTTGGGAAAGAGGAGCCTCTGTGGCTTTAATGATGGTTGCAAGAGCCTGTGTGTATCCCCAGGCACCAGAGACTGAAAGATCTGTATCGAATGCTGTCTTTATGATTTCTTTTAGATCGTCATCACTTTTGAGCTGTGAAAATTCATGCATATGTTAGAGACCTGCCTCTTTGATGGCTTCAGTTTGTGCATGGGCAATAAGTGGGTCTATAACCAACCTTAAGTTACCATTATTCATAATATCATCTAATGCATAGAGTGTCAGTCCGACACGGTGATCAGTAAGTCTGTTTTGCGGGTAGTTGTATGTTCTGATCTTTTCAGAGCGGTCACCTGAACCTACCTGAAGTTTCCTCTGACTTGATGTCTCATCGAGTTGTTTTTGTAGTTCTGCTTCATAGACTCTTGCCTTAAGGACTTTCATTGCTTTATCTCTGTTTTTATGTTGAGATTTTTCATCTTGTATGGCAGCTACAATACCTGTAGGAAGGTGTGTTAAGCGTACAGCCGAATCGGTCGTGTTTACGGATTGACCACCACAACCACTTGAACGGTATACATCCATTTTAATCTCATTTGGTTTTATGTCGATTTCTACATCATCTACTTCAGGGATGACTGCAACAGTGATGGCTGAAGTATGTACACGTCCTTGTGTTTCTGTATCTGGAACACGTTGAACACGGTGTGTACCTGCTTCATATTTGAGCTGAGAATATACACCATCCCCTTTGATTTGGGCTATGAGTTCTTTGTATCCACCAGACGTACCATCGTTGGTGCTTACGAGTTCTATCTTCCAGCCCATCTGTTCTGCATAACGAGAATACATTCTGAAAACATCAGCGACAAAAAGGGCACTTTCGTCTCCTCCTGCACCTGCACGCAGTTCAAGAAAAATATTTTTGTCGTCATTCTTATCTGTAGGGATCATGAGGATTTTGATCTCATCTTCAAGGATGGGTAGCATAGGCTCCAGTTCACTTAGCTCCTCTTTTGCAAGGTCACCAAGTTCTGCATCACCCAAAAGCTCTTTGTTCTCTTCTATCGCGTCAGCAGTTTGGACGTAAAGATTTGCTTTTTCTACCAAAGTACTAAGGTCTGACTGCTCTTTACTGAGTTCGGTCATACGTTTTATATCGCTGGCAATATCGGGAGAGCTTAATAATTCGCTGAGTTCGTTATATCTGTTGATAAAAGGTTGAAGTTTTTCTTTGAACATTAGGCGTTCTTTGTGTTAGATTGGGGTTTTGGTGAGGGTATATCGAGACTGCTTATGCAGCTTCGATAGCGTTTACCATTTTATGAAGACGGCTTACTTTTCTAGCAGCAGTTGTTTTTTTGATAAAACCTTTGCTTACCAATGAATGAATTTGTTTGTTTGCTGTTGCGAATGCTGTTGCTGCTGCTGTTTTATCTTCAGCTGCTACTGCTTCGTGTACTGCTTTTGTGATATTTTTGATTCTTGTTCTGTAATATCTGTTTCTCTCAGTTCTTACAGCAGTTTGCAAAATACGTTTTTTTGCTGATTTGTTGTGTGCCATGTTGTTTCCTTTTATAGGTATGTTGTTCTTACTCAATTAATTAGAGTGAAAATAGTTCGCGAATAATAGCTAAAGTAAGATTAAAGATTTATTAATTTAATGCTTTAGCGCAGTTAATCGGATTTTAAATGAGAACAGTTATAAGGAAAGTTAATCTAATTTGCGTTAAAATGAAGCTAATAGAATTAAAGGGAAAGAGTAAACTCTAAAGGAAATCATTTTGACACTTTTTGGAACAGATGGCGTACGAGGAAAAGCAGGGAAAAAAGTCAGTGCAGTGAATGCAATGCGTTTGGCTATGGCCACAGGCATTTATTTTAAACAATTTGCAAAAACAAATAAAATTTTAGTGGGGAAAGATACCAGACGTAGTGGCTATATGATAGAAAATGCTATCGTTTCAGGACTTACTGCTGTGGGTTTTGATGTCATACAGATAGGACCTATGCCGACACCGGCTATCGCGTTTTTAACAGAAAATATGCGTTGTGATGCGGGGATAATGATATCTGCAAGTCATAACCCTTACTATGACAATGGGATCAAATTTTTTGATGGGTGTGGAAATAAGCTTAATCGAAATAAAGAAGAAGAGATTGAAGCTATATTTGAAGATGATGGTGCCATTGACAGTGCGCAGGTAACAAATAAGGCCATAGGAAAATCTAAGCGTATTGATGATGTGATAGGACGATATATTGTACACATCAAGAATTCATTTCCTAAGCCACTTACTTTGGCAGGGAAAAGAGTTGTGATAGATTGTGCCAATGGTGCAGGNTATATAGTAGGACCTACCATACTACAAGAGCTTGGTGCAGATGTCGTAGTGATAGGCAACAAACCTAATGGATTTAATATCAATGAAGGGTGTGGCGCTATGCACCCTGAACACTTAGCAAAAATGGTTTTGGAATATCGTGCAGATGTTGGCATCGCATTGGATGGTGATGCTGACAGGCTTGTGATGATCGATGAGAAGGGTGAAGTGGTGGATGGTGATAAGCTTATGGCTGTGCTAGCAGTACATCTTAAGCATCATGATAAGCTTAAAGGTGATGGTATGGTAGCTACCGTGATGAGTAACCAGGGGTTGGATGAGTACTTGGCTTCACAGGGACTAAAACTTTTCCGTTCTGCAGTGGGTGATAAAAATGTCGTGGAGATGATGCAGAAAAATGGAATGAACTTTGGCGGCGAACAAAGTGGCCATGTCATCTTTTCTGATTATGCAAAAACAGGTGATGGTATTTCCAGTGCATTACAAGCATTGGCATATCTGGTGGAAACAGATAAAAAAGCGAGCGAAGTATTTAACCCTTATGTATCTTATCCACAAATCTTAGTGAATTTGCTAGTAGATGAAAAAAGAGCATTTGAAACCATTGAGGGGTTAGACACTTTGGAGACGAAAGTAGAGAATGCGGGAATGAGACATCTTTTCAGATATTCTGGGACAGAAAAAAAGATCCGTCTTTTACTCGAAGGCAAAGATGAAGAAAAACTGGAAGAGATGATGGAAGAGTGTAAGATATTCTTTAAAGGAGCGCTAGCCTAATGAGAGCTTTGGCTGTCTTTTTTTTAGTCCTCTTAGGTACGTTCATTATCGATCAAAATATTAAATCTCTTTTTGTTGAAGGATATTACCGTGCTGGAGANTGTATAGACCTCGAACTACATTATAACAAAGGTGTAGCCTTCTCTATGTTTNCTTTTCTTGGTCCTTATCTTAAATGGATACAGACATTTCTTATTTTAGGCATTCTCTTTTTTATTTTTACAGAGGGGTACATCAAGCGTTATGCCTTTCCGGCAGGTCTTCTTGTCGGTGGTGCACTTGGTAATGTTTATGATCGTTTTGTGCATGGAGGTGTGGTTGATTATGTTGCTTGGCATTGCGGTTTTAATTTTGCGGTGTTCAACTTTGCAGACGTTGCGATAGATTTGGCTGTTGTTTGGATACTTGTTGTGGTGTATTTTTTCAAGGAAGGTGCTGAAAAGAAATGAAAAAATTAATACAATTACTAATATATCTTGCGTTGACTGTTATGCTGGGAGGTATGCTTTTCTTTGGAGCCAAAGCCTATAATCAAGCTATACTTTATGAAGATACGACTACGGAGTTGGTTTCGTATCAGGATGCAGGACAACAAGCGAGTCTGCAACTTGAAAAGTTTGCAAAAAGTTTGCTTGGTGATCTCTATACGGATGAATTAAAAATGAAACTTGATATAGTGCGTGAAAAGCAAGAAGTAGCGATGATTCATGCACAAAAGTATACATTTTACTTTATGTGTCTACTCGCTGCTGTTTTATTCACTTATTTTTTTGTTTCTTTACGGGTATTTACACTGTTTGGTTCCATCGCCGCCATGATCACGCTTGTTTTAGGTCTTATAACACCTATTTTGATGGTCACCATTCACAAAGAAGTCGAATATTTGGGGGACATTGTCCTTTCTTTTGAATCTAAAGGTGTGATAGGGTCTATCGTAAAACTTTTTGAAAGTGGTGATATGGTGGTTGCTATGGTGATATTGCTTTTTTCTGTTGTCGTACCTGTGCTAAAAGTACTCTCTTTATTGGTTGTGTCTTTGTTGATGGAAAGCAGGTTTGCACATGGACTCATTAGATTTTTTAAGATGATAGGAAAATGGTCTATGGTGGACGTATTTGTTGTCGCAGTCTTTTTAGTTTATCTTACCGCGAATAAAGGGGATATAAGCCGTGCAGAAGTTGAGATGGGTCTTTACTTTTTCCTAGCGTATGTGATTGTTTCTATGTTGGTGAGTTTGAGTGCAGATAGAATGTTGTATAAACTAAAGGGATAAGGTGACTTAAATCACCATATCCACATCATCGTGTTCTTGACAGTATTTAAAGATACGATTCCTCTCTTCTTCTGTTTCTACGGTACAACTGGCATTATAGGTATGAAATTTACCAGTTCTTGATGAATTTCCCATGGAGCAAATGTGTTCCTTCTCTCCCATGGCTTCCTTGATACACACTAAAAGAGCTTCCTTGCTCCTTCCTATGAGTTTAAATCCCCACTGGGTAGGATATTCTATTGTTGGTTTTTGGGGTGTTTGGTCATCTAAGATCATGGGTTCTCCTATTTAAATTTATGCACGATTAAAATCGCCACTGTTACCACCGGACTTATGCTCGAGCTGAACATTTTTAATTACCATACCTTTGTCAATTGCTTTAAGCATGTCGTAAATGGTTAGCAATCCTACACTTACACCAGTGAGAGCTTCCATCTCTACACCTGTCTGTCCGTTAAGTTTTGCTGTGACGGTGAGTTTAAATCCGGGAAGATGGGGAAGTTCTTCTATTTCTGTTTTTACGGATGTTAGCATAAGTGGATGGCACATCGGTATGAGGGTTGATGTCTGCTTTGTTCCTTGTATAGCAGCGATAACAGCCGTTTGCAGTACAGGTCCTTTTTTTGCTGTATTGGCTATAACGGCATCAAAAGCAGATTGACCTACTTCTATAATACCGCTTGCCGTAGCGATGCGTATGGTATTGTCTTTATCTGAGACATCCACCATTTTTGGTTTGTTTTGTTCGTCTAGATGCGTAAGGTTCACTTTTTATCCTGATACTTTTTTATTTATTAGGCATTTTAACATAAAATAGAGCCAAGTAAAGATAATCTGACGATCAAAGTAGTATAAATGACGAAAATAGTATTAAATACCTTGACTTTTATCATCATATAAGATAATATAATCAAAATTATAAAAGGTTTAATATGGTTTATGCGTACATGAGGCAGGTCCCGAGTTTTCCACACTTAACCAAACAGCAAAGTGATATTCTTTCATTTGCGTTAAGAAATCAGCTCAATATTGAGCATGAAGTGGTGGAATATGCTACTAAAAATCTTCTTTTGGATGAAAGAAAAGATTTTGAAGATTTTTTGCAAGCTATGCAAGAAGGTAATACTGTGATCGTCTCTTCGTTGTGTATATTGAGTGACAAAGTAGAAGAATTGATAAAGGTGATTAATTGTATGCTAAGTCATAGTGTTAACCTTTGGATCGTGGATAGAAATATGCTTATAAACAAAGAGACGAATATGGTTGATATTTTTCCTTTGTTGAATGCGTTAAGGCAAGAAGAAAAAGAAAAGACAAACCACATAGGACGTCCAAAAGGCAGTAAGTCAAGCTCTAAGTTTGATGTCTATCAGAGGGAGATCATCTCTTTATTAGGTGAAGGAAAGAGTGTGAGTGCGATAGCCAGAGAGTTAAATGTTAGCCGTAGTTCACTTAAAGACTATATAGAGTCTCGTGGCATTAAAGAGTTGATAGAAGGTTCATGGATGGCAATGACCCCATCACAAGGTGTAAGCAAGATGGATAACATACTGCTTATTTGTCCGTTTGAAAAAGACAGAGAAGACAGAAAAAGAGAGGTAGTATAATGCAATCGACAATGACAACAGAAACAGTTAAAAAAAATCAGGCCAAAGAGTACCTAAAAGAGTGGGTGCCGTATCGTATAAAAAGATACTGGGTTTATGCAGCGGCGACACTAGTCGCACTGGTAACGCCTTGGATCACCATCAATGGTAATCACCTCTTTTTATTAAGCTTTGATCAGAAAAAACTACACTTAGCAGGTGTGGCATTTGACATGCAGGAATTATATTTGATGCCATTTTTACTGATGCTCCTTTTTCTTGGAATCTTTGCAGTAACCGCAGTAGGCGGTAGAGCATGGTGTGGGTGGGCTTGTCCTCAGACCATTTTCAGAGTGATCTACAGAGATGGGATAGAAACAAAACTGTTGGGGCTGAGAAAACGGATTAAAAATAAACAAAAAGAGCCAGATATGAGCAAAATGGAAAACAAAGCAAAAAGCGTGATCGCTATTTTGCTTTGGTCTGTTATTGCTTTTGTGGCGGCTGCGGATTTCTTATGGTTCTTTGTGCCTCCTGAAGATTTCTTTAGGTATTTAAGTAATCCATCTGAGCACATGGTATTGGTTGGTGTGTTGGTAGGTACGGCATTGTTTATCATCCTTGATGTTGTCTTTATTAAAGAAAACTTCTGTGTCTATGTCTGCCCTTACAGTCGTGTGCAGTCAGTGCTGTATGATGATGATACGATTATGGCGGTGTATGATCCTATCCGTGGTGGGGATATTTATGAAGGACATGGATATGAAAGAGAAAAGAAATTTACTAAACAAAAAGAGTTGTTAAACGTGGATGAAAGTGCTGAGTGTACAACATGTGAAAGTTGTGTCACCGTCTGTCCTACACATATAGACATTCGAAAAGGACTTCAGCTTGAGTGTATCAACTGTCTTGAGTGCGTTGATGCCTGTACTTCAGTGATGGGTGCACTAGGTAAACCAAGTTTAGTGCAGTGGTCAAGCGAAAAAGAGACATTACGTCATGAAGGTAAAACAAATTATTTCAGGGGTAAGGTGATTGCATATTTTGCCGTGCTTATGATTGTTCTGGTTGCCTTGTTTGTCATGGGAAGCAAAAAAGAGCATATGCTTTTAAATATTAATAAGGGACAAAGACTCTATAAGGTACTCGATAATGGCGTGGTACAGAATGATTATATTTTCATGTTTGCCAATACAGATAGAAAAGATCACTCTTATTACTTTGAAATTGTAGGGAACGATAAAATTACGATCAAACGACCTTCTGAACCATTTAATCTTGGTGCGGGGCAGAAAAAGAAAAAAGTAGTTATTTTGGAAACAAAAGAACAACTGGCAAACAATACAAGAAAAGATGTTCCTGTGCCTATCCTCATAAGAGCATATGCCATAGACGAAAAAGAAGAGATCATGGTTGAAAGAGAGATGGTGTTTTTCTATCCTCGTGCTGACCTGGTTAAAAGATAAGGAGAAACCATGAAGAGTATCGAACCAACACTTGACAAGATAGAAGATTATAAGGCTAAAGGAAGCACTGAAAAGAGATTGACGGTTTGGATTGTGATCCTGTCGGGATTATTGGTGGCTGCTGTGTATGGAATATTTGTAGCGGGTTCAAGTGTATCAGATAGTGTCGTAGAAAAAGAGAAAACAGGTATCTCTAAATATTAGGAAAGTGATAATGAGATTTTTGACTTTTTTTAGAAATAAGATAAATATTATCTTATTTAAGAGCATATTTAGATTCCTTAAGACATAATGCTTGAACAAAAATTATTTCAAAGGAAATTAAATGGCAACAGTAACATTTAAAAATGACATCGTATGTAACCTAGCAGGTACAGAAATTAACGTAGGTGACACAGCGCCAGTGACAACAGTAGTAAACTGTGATCCAATGCTTCAAAATGAAACCATTGGTGGAGAAGGTAGGGTTCAGTTGGTCGTTGCAGTACCATCACTTGATACAGGGGTATGTGATGCAGAAACGAGAAGATTTAACACTGAAGCAGCTAGCCTTGATGGCATAGAAGTAGTGACAGTATCTATGGACCTTCCTTTTGCAGCAGCTAGATGGTGTGGTGCAGCTGGAATCGACAATATTAAAGTATGTTCAGACTTTAGAAACAAAGATTTTGCTAATGCTTACGGTGTTCTTTTGGCAGATGGCCCTTTAGCTGGTATTATGGCTAGAGTGATTTTTGTGGTGGGTAAAGATGGAAAAGTTGCCTATAAGCAAGTGGTTCCAGAAATTACAGAAGAGCCAAACTATGAAGAAGCATTATCTGCAGCTAAGGCAGCTTGTTAATCCGCGTTCTCTTTTTAGATAAACCTCTCTTTTTGGAGAGTGTTTATCATTCTTTTCTTCCTCATCTTGTGCCATTCTCAAACTTTATTATTTACC